>Ga0207641_10000254_pt1 | contig 67816 bp, 116 predicted proteins | sample KBSSwiS62_FD_184306 | JGI IMG/M metagenome (GOLD analysis project Ga0207641, IMG submission 184306) | Switchgrass rhizosphere microbial communities from Kellogg Biological Station, Michigan, USA - KBS Switchgrass S6-2 (SPAdes) (version 2) | ecosystem: Host-associated > Plants > Roots >...
CCAACCAGGACTCACCGACCGGGGTCGAGGAGTCCTGGTTGGTGACCACCAGCACCTGGAGGGCGGCCTGCCGCGTCGGCGACGCGGCGTTGTTGTTGACCGTGACACTCATCGGTGCGCCGGTGACGACCGGGGCCGTCCAGATGGCGGCCTGCCCGTTGCGCCCTGCCGCGTCCGCCCGGGACTGCCAGTCGCGCAGGGTGTAGGTGAGCGGCACACCGAGGCTGTCGGTGATCGTGGGTGTGGACGGGTTCACGCCGGCGCCGCTGTTGCCGGCCCACAGCACCAGCAGCATCGACCCGGACGGTGGGCGGAACGTGCTGGTCGCGGTGCCGGTTGCCGTGCCCGCAATGTTCAGGGCCACCTCGGGCGAGGTCTCACTGATCCGCAGGCCGGTGTCCGTCGGCGCCGCATCGGCCGTCCCCGACCAGGGGCTCCACACCCCGTTCGGGGAGATCCCGTCCCCGGGTGGGTGAGACCACACAAACGGTGGCGGGTCCTTCTCCGGCGGGTCACCCACCAGCGGGACCAGCTCCACGTACACCCAGTTCAGGGACACGCTGGAGCTGGGCAGGTTGCTGATGAGGGTGGTGGTGGCGCCGTTGGTGCCGTCCGCCGCGGTGCGCCGCGGGAACGCGTACGAGATCTGCCCGGAGATGCTGCCGGCCGGGTCCTCGGTGCATCCGGTGCCGGCGGTCTGGGTGCCGGTGGTGTCCCAGTCGCAGATCGCCATGAAGCCCTGCGAACTGTCCGCGGTGGCGGTGTAGGACTGCGACACCGTGGTCGTGGAGAACCCGTTGCCACCGGACCCACCGGTGCCGACGAGGGCGTTGGTGACCACCCAGACGCGCAGCGCCCCATGGGTGGCGGCGGTGGAGTTGTTGGTGACGCTCACCGTCATCGACGCGCCGACGGTGACGGCGGCCGTCCACATGGCGGCCTGGCCGTCGGGGTGGCCGATCGGGTCGTCCTCCGCGCTGCGGTGGTCGACCAGGATGTAGCTGAGGTGGGCGCCGAGGTTGTCGGTGACCGTGGGCATCGGCGGAAGCTCGCCGGTGCCGGAGTTACCCGCCCAGCCGACCACCAGGACAGAGTTGTCCGGTGGGGTGAACGGCGCCGTGGTCGCGGTCGGGTTGCCGGTGACCAGTGAGGGAGATGAGGCGTCGATGTTCACGGCTCAATGCCCTCCCGGGCCGCCAGGTCAGGGATGCGGCATCGCTCCTACGCGACGTTGGTGCCCATGAGGTGTTTCGCGTCGAACCAGAAGTCGTTGGTGCTGGCCTGGGTGTTCACCGCCGTGGAGATCAGCCACAGGTTGTTCATCGCGGTGAACGCGGCCCGCAGCTGCGTGTCCTCGCCGGAGCCGTACCCCAGCGTGCCGGTCATGTAGGACGAGGACAGCAGTGTCGTGTCGTCGAGCTGCTGCGTCTTGAACCGCGCACAGACGAACAGGCTGTTACGCACCGCCACGAGCGCGCCGCCCATGAAGCTGTCGAGTCCGGCCTTGGTGATCGTGTAGCCAACGGACATCGGGGGGTCTCCTAGGACCAGATACGCACGGACAGGTCGTTGCAGGTGACGGTGTTCAGCGTGCTGGGCGTGCCCCACTGGGCGCCGACCGTGATCGTTTTGACGATCGTCGTATCGATCGTCACCGTTCTCGCAGCCGCAGTCGTGGGCAGCGCGAAGTCGCTGTACGCGGTCAGCGAGGTGGCGAAATGGCAGTGGCCGGTGCCGACGATCTGGCCGGACGTGCCGGTCAGGCGGACCCGGCCGTGGTAGGTCAGAATCCACGGCACGGCCGTGACGCTGGCCGTGGTGGTGATCGCGCCGGTTGTCGCCAGGGCGACACCTGCTACTCCGCCGTAGTAGAAGCCCAGCAGCAGGGTGGGCGGGCCGGTGGTGGTCGAGAACTGCCCCCACGCCTTCAGTTCGATCTCCACGCCCTGTTCCAGGGTGTACGCGGGCAACTGCTTCTGCGGCAGCGTGGAGATGTCGGTGAGGGTCGTGGTGTTGGCCAGCGCCGCGCCGTCGGTGATGTGGAGCGGCGGCAGGACGGTGGGCCAGTACTGGCGTGCCATGTCACACCGTCCTAGATCGCGCTGGCGTCAAGGACGAGGGCGCCGATCGCGGCGGTGATCTGCCCCTGGCCTGCGAACTGTTCGGGGACGACCTTTTCGAAATAGACCTCGCCCTGGCCGGTGAGGTCGACCGCGGCACCACCGGAGGTCAGGGAGATCTGGAACGTGTCGGTGGCGGTGCCGACCACGAAGTAGGCGCCGCCCTCGGTGATGCCGGCCGGAATGGTTTCCCCGACGACGTTGAACAGGATCACCCGGTCCGCGTTGGCCAATCCGTGACCGTTGCTGGTGATCGTGTTGTTGGTCACGTTGGTCGAGTCGACGGTGCCGAACCCCTTCTTCGGCGTGGCGCCACCGAAGACCGAGTAGCCGCGGAAGTTGTTCGTGTTACCACTGGAGGCGTTCCACAGCGTGAAGAAGCCGTACGTCCCGGCCGGCACGTCGAACGTCAGCGCACCCGTGTTCGAGACCGAACCAGAGGCCGGGGTGCCCCACGTCACCGCGATCCGGGCGTAGGCCGGCGACCCACCGGTCGCCTCGGTCGCCGCGGCGTTCGTACCCGTGCCGGGGGTGGTGTCCGTGGGTGGGGCGGTGGTCAGGGTGTTGATCCCGACGTGGGTGATGATGCCGGCGATCCCGCCACCGGTGCCGGACTTCAGGGCCTCGTTCTGGGCAATCGCGTTGAAGGGCACGGACTTCCCCTACTTTCCTGCGTGGTTCACGCGACGACCGGGCGGCGGTCCCGCCGGTAGCGGTGGTAGACGGCGTCGATCTCCTGGTAGCCGGTGTGGTCTTTGTCCGCGACGGCCATGACGGTGGCGTGCAGGGTGCCGGCCTCGTTGCTGTAGGTGGCCAGCCGGTCGGGGATGCCGGAGCGGGGCTCGTTGAGCAGGTGCCGGAGGTGGCTCATCCCGGCGCCCGCGACCCGGCCGGGTGGCCGGTCGAGGCCGTGTTCGTACTCGACGACGATGTTCGACCCGCCGGCCGGCCAGATCGACCCGGTGGGCAGGGTGAGCATCCCCGACTCGGACAGGCCGACCGCGGCGACGGTGGGGGTGGACCAGGCGACCCCGGACACCGTGACGGAACGGAGCGCGCGCAGCCAGGGCCAGCGCACGCCGATACGGTCGCCGCCGTTGCCGGACAAGGTTTCCCGCCAGTACCGGGGCACGAACGCCTGGCGGCAGATGCGCTCGCAGTCGTCCTCGACCTCGATACGCCTGGCCACGATTGCCGAGGTCGGATAGGTCGTCGTGTTGGCCAGTGACGGGTCACTGGCCCGTGCCTCGGCAATGCCGAAGTGGAAGCCGCCGACGATCTCGACCCGGTCGGTCAGGGTGACGGTGCCGCCGCCGAGGGTGCCGGTCCAGGCGACATCAAGCCAGTCGAGGTTCGTCTGGCTCGGCAGGACGAATGAGTAGGTGCCGGTGGCGCCGTGTGTGGCTGCGCCCGAGGTCACCCCGGTCCCGTCTGCCGCCCGCGTGACGGCCACGGTTACGGCTCCGCCTGCGTCGGTTGGTGTCTCGTCGACGTAGAAGACCCGGGTCAGGTTTGCTGCTGCGGTGCGGACGACCCGGATCAGGGACACCGGGTGCTCCGCGCCTCGACGAGGGCCTTGACCTTCACCGCGTCGCCGGCGAGGCCGGCGCCGCGCCACGCATCGAACGCCTGCCGGTCGGCTTGGTGCCGTGCTGCGGCGTTCGAGGCCCGGTAGCTGTCGTCCCAGGCCGCCTTGCCCGCAGCGGGGTGAAGGTGCTCGATGACCACGTCGGGTCGGTAGGCGATGCACCCGGCCGCCCGGCCCAACTCCAGCACCGCGTTGTCGACGTACATGTGCGCGCAGGTAGGCAGCATCATCCACCCGACCGCGCGGACGAGATCGGCGGACACGACCCAGGCGGTGGGTAGGTCCGGTCCCTGGAGCAGGTCGTTGCCGTAGGCGATTCCGACACCACCCGGCATCGCCTCGATCGCCTCGATGAGCTTCAGATTCCAGTCGCCGCGCGGCCGGTGGTCGTCGCCGAGCGATGCGAGGTAACGCGGCGGGTCGGGGCTGTCGATGGCCTGCTGGGCAAGATGGTTGGTCCAGGCCGACAGTGACCGACGCTCACCCCGGTAGGCATGAACGCGGAACGCCGCTGGCACGACTCGGCATACGCTCCAGTAGTCGGCCTTGTCGTCGTTGTCGAGACCGACCCAGATTTCGACGCTGCCGGCCGTCGTGGTGTGGATCGCCAACTCCAGTTCGGCGAGCTGTTGCGGGCGGCCGCGCGATGGGGTGATGACGGCGAGGTCAGCCATCGGTCGCCTCGTAACGGAAGACAAACAGCCCGTTAGCGCGGATCACCGTCACGTCGCTGAGCAGCGGTAGGCGTTCCATGACGAAACGCCGGATCTCCTCCGCCTCGACCATTGTGATGCTGCCCTCGCACCGGACGATCAGGTGGTCGCCGGGTCGTACAACCGTGGCCTCGACGATCGGCACGTCAGCCATTGCGTACCCACCAGCCGGCCGGGTTCTGACTGACCGCCGACGTTCGCTCGACGGCGATGTCCCTCGACCATTCAGGCTGGCCGTACAGGAAGCGGGCCACCGCGTCCAGCGGTGTGCCGGCATTCGTCGACAGACCGTGGTCTCGCGAACGCGAATCGGCGCCGTAGCCGAACAGGGTGTCCTCGACCACGAGGTAACAGCCGGGCGATACCAGCCCGCCGTACAGCTTGATCTCCTCGGCGACGTGCGGGGCGGAGTGGTCGGAGTCGAGCGACACCATGCACCGTCGGCCGTCGACCAGTTCGGCCACCCTCGCCGCAATGTCCGGGTCGATGCTGCTGCCAAGGAGGTAGTCAACGCCGGTCGTGGGGGGTCCCAGCCTGGCGTGTGACACATCGACGGTGACGACCGCGAGGCCCTGTTCGGCGAACCAGCGGGCCGACGCGCCGGTGTGGGTGCCGGTCTCGACCACCACCTCCGGCTTGGTCGCCGCGATGATCGCGGCGTAGCGGTCCAGGTCGGCGGGCAGCTTCCACATGCCGTGGTGGTCGTGCTCGCCATGGGCCAGCGCTTCGAACGACTCCTCGATGTCGATGGCCACCGTGAGGTCCGGGTACGGCTGAAGGGTCACCGCTTCCTGCATGACGTAATCCAGCTCGGACAGCCAGACCTCCTTGTGGTGGGTGGTCTTGACGCCGGTGTGCACGACCGGGACGATGCCGGCCTTGAGGAGCCGGCCGCAGAAGGCGATGTCCTCCCCGACGATGTCGTCCTGGTGGTCGTACAGCATGTCGAACCAGTGGTTGCCGACGTCGGCGCGTACCTTCTCCAGCGCCGATCGGTGGATGAGTAGGAACGCCGCGCCGGTTCCCGCGACCTCGGTGACCTTGTTGTCCTCGTAGTCGCCGAAGTAGCAGAACGACGGACGGTCGTCGTCCCCCGTCTTGCCGATCTTGTACATGGTGGGGACGATCGTGCGGCGCCACCCGCCCATTCCGTCGTACGCGGCCTCCATCGCGGCGAAACACAGCGCGCCGACGACCGGGCGGGTCACCGGGTCGGCCGCTTCGTCCAGCAGTCGGTGGACGGCGTTGGCCGCCCACCCCATGTCGGTGTCGATGAACAGCAGCCACTCGTGGTCGGTCTTGTCCAGGAACAGGCGTGCGGCGTAGTTGCGGATGTGGGCGAGGATGCCCGACCCGCACCGCAGGTTGAGCGGCTTACGGGCGATGCGGCGACCGTGGTCGAGGTCGTATTCGAGCATGCCGCGCATGCTTTCGTGCCAGGAGTGGCTGACGTGCTCGTTGTGCAGGTAGGCGATCTGCACGATGCCGTCGCCGGGCTGGTTGGCCATTGCGCCCTTTCGGTTGGGGGAGAGTCCCGGGCCCGTTCCGCGGCGCGGGACTCTCCCCCACGTCGCGGAACGGACGATTGCGGTCAGCTACCGGAGTAGGCCAGCTTCGTGATGGACTTCGGGCGCCGCGCGAAGGTCACGGCCTCATAGCCCCACACGCCGATCCGGACCAGCGCCGGGCCTACCGGCTGCTCGAACTGGAACTGCATCGGCGGGGAGATCGAGAACAGCTGTTCCTGGCTGTTGAGGATGAAGCCGGTCGACGCGCCCACGCTCGGCGAGGTCACCACGTTCAGGGTCTCCAGCCGTCCCTGGAATCCACCGGCGAAGGTGTTGCCCAGATCGCCACGGCCGACGGGGTTCTGTGCCGGGTACGCCTGCGCCAGGATCAGCGGCCGGCCGGTGGTGTCCGTCAGCTTCAGGTACGAGGCCCACCGGGCCGAGGTGCCGACGAACAGGTCCGGGTCACCGGCCGGTGCGTCCGCGATCGCGACGATGCCGTCCAGGATGCCGGCCCGCTGGTTGATGATGTCCGTCGTGGTCAGCACGCCCGCGGAGACGGTTGCGGTGTTCACGCCCGCGACCGCGGTGATCGCGACGATGGTGAGGATTTCGGCGTTGTCGTAGAAGTCGCCGATCATGTCCCCCCAGATGACGGCATCGACCGCGGGGTTGCTGGCCTCCAACATCTGCCGGGACACCTCGGTGAACCCCGTGATGTCGGTCGGGGTGACCGTGATCGTGCCGTAGCCGGGGTTGGTGATCGTCGCGTTGATACCTTCCACGGTGCTCGACGTCTTGGCCACCGTCCCCGCGACCGGGATCGTCCACGCGAACGGGCCGGCCCACGGCACCTGACGCAGCTGTGCGGCCAGGCGCAGCTTCTTGTGCATGACCGGGGCGAACTCCTCGGCCAGCCACACCGGTGGGACGAGGCCGGCACCCAGCGTGGTCGCGCCCGCGCCGAGCACGGCACGCAGATGCGTGTCCTGCTGCGCCCGGCCGATCATGACCTGGGTGTACCGGGCGAGACGTTCGGCCGCCGCCTTGTCCCCCATCTTCTGCGACCGGTACTGGTCGGAGACGAAGGAGTACTCGCCGCCCCGGGTGTAGGTGCCCGGGTCGCGGTCCAGGGTCCGTCCGCCGCCCAGGTTCACCGACCGGGTGCCGGTATCGACGCTGTCCTGGCGGTCGTCGGGTTCCTGGCCATCCTCACCGGCGACCCGCGCGGCAGCGGCACCGGCGACCAGGTCGTTCATCTGGGCGACCTTGGCGTTGCGGACCTCGATCTCCGACAGATCCTCGATCTGCTGGTACAGAACCTGCGAGCGCTCGCCCATGTCGACGACCGACCGCAGTTCCTCGGAGGTCATGTCTCGGCGGCCTTCGGCGGCCCGTTGCTGAAGGCCGGCGATGGACGTCTGCAACGTCGCGTACTGCTCTTTCAGCGACTCAAGGTAGATGTTCTTGGGCACGACAATCTCCACGTTTCCACAGGGACAGGGATGCTCCGTGTGACCGGGGTGTCGCACAATCCGTGGAAACGTCGTGAGGGTGTCGGCCGGGGGCCGGGGTGTTCACGCGCCGGACGCGGGGTGTCGGTCTGAGCTGGGTGCTACTTCCTCTTGGCGTTGAACGGTAGGCCGAGCTTGATGGTGCGGATCAACAGGTCGGTGTCGGGCAGGTCGCGGATGGCGCCGGGCATCAGGAACTGCTCGGCGCGCCTTTTCAGGTCTGCGTCGGCCTCGTCGAACACGGCCTGGGTGGCGCGGCTGCGGACGCCGACCACCGCCGCCTGGTCGCCGTAGGCGCCTTCCATGACGATGGCCACCTCGCGCAGGTCGGCGGTGACCCGTTCCACGGTGCCGTCGGCGAGTTTGCGGTCCTTCGCCGCCCGGAACATGATGCTGAGCTGGTCGAGGGCGTGGTCGCGGACGAGTTCCAGCGTCTCGTCCCCGGCCGGGGTCTTCGACGTCTGTAGCTCCACGTACAGGCCGGCGGCGTCGTCGCGCAGCAGCGACGCCGCGCCGATCAGCGTCCCGCCCAGCAGCGCGTGTTCCCGCGCGAACTTCACCCGCTGCGGCTTGTCGAGCTGGTGGTTGAACGCGCCCCGAGAAAACTGCTCGACCAGCCGGTCGTCGATGCGGGTCGGCGCGTAGTACGGCACCGCGATCCCGTACACGGTCCGGCCACCGCCGGAGGAGCGGACTTCCAGGTCCGGGGCGAAGGAGCGGAACAGGTTTTCGGTCATGTCTCAGCCCCGCCGGGTGCCGTCGCGGAAGTAGTGCATCTCGTGCGCCGAGCAGATCTTCGCGCCGGGTACGACCCGGCCGTCGGCGTAGTGCCCGGTGCCGTCGTCGACGACGCACATGCCCGGATCGCTCCGGGTCGCCTTCGGGGCGGGCTCGTCGTCCACGGCCGGCGTCGGGTCGGCCTTCGACGCGTCGCCGGAGGAGCGGGACGTGTGGTGCAGCGCCGCCGTGTCGGTCTCGGGCCCGGTAGCCCTGCTCTCGGTTGCTTTCGCCACGACTGCGCTCCTATCCGTCGTACTTGCTGGGTTGCTGCGCCTTCTTGGCCGACTTCGGGGGCTTGATCGGCTCGGCGGGCGTCATGGGTCGCATCGGGGTGGTGGTGGGCGTGATGGCGGGTGGGGAGACGTAGGCGTCCGGCATGGCCGGTTTGTCGGGCAGCGGCGGACGGTGCTCCAACTCGCGGACCTCGTCGGTCGTCAGGAACCCGTTCTTCAACGCGATCTCGTGGGCCTGGTATCTGGTCAGGGTGTCGGCCCGGAGGATGGCGTCGACGTTGGCCCTGGCGCACGTTCCGCGGGGGAACGCCAGCGTCAGGGTCTGCTCGAACCTGGCGACATGTCCGCCGAGGGAGAACTTGAGGAGGTTCACCTCGTCCTGGGAGATGTTGCTGTACTGCCTGGCGCTGTTCATCCCACCGAGCCAGCCCACGGGCAGGCCGAAGACCAGCTCCAGCTCGTTGAGGGTCATCTTGCGGGCCTCGACGAGTTGCAGCTGCTCCGGATTCCAGCTCAGCGGCACGAACTTTGTGGACGCGTTCGTGACCGCGATCGACCGGGTCCGCTGGTTGGCGAGCCACTGCGCCTTCAGGTCCATCGCCTCGGTCTCGGTCAGGTCGGGGTTCGAGGACTCCAGGACGCCGGTGGGGACGCCGTGGGTGGACAGCGACCGGGCCTGCGACGACTGTTCCTGCGCCAGGCTGAACGTGTTGAGGTGGTTCTCCAGGACGCCCATGCCCCGCACCGCGCCGGGCTCACAGGGGCCCTTGATATGGATGACGTCCTGGCTGCCCAGCGCCTTCAGGCTCCCGATCGTGTACTCCAGGGCGCCCACGGGTAGCGGGGAGTCCGTGTATTGGGTGACCCGCCGGACCTGACACATCTGCGCCGGAACCGGCAGGATCGCCGTGGGCCAGCCGGCGTAGTTGCGGGCGGCGATGACCCCGATGGCGTTGCCGTGGAAGATCAGGTCCAGGCCCATCGACGAGAACGTTGTCATCCGGGTGTCCGGTGGGGACGGCTGCTCCAGTAACGGCGGAGTGGGGTAGATCTTCTCTTCGGGCCGGTCGGCGTACTCGCGGTAGCTGTCCCAGGGGAACTGGCCGAGCAGGTCCGACAGCAGCACTGAGGCCCGCCACGCTCCCGGGATGCCCAGGGCTCCGCGGTACGTTCCTGGGCTGACGAAGTCCGGGCCAAGGTTGTCGATGATCGTGTAGTTCTGGCTGACACCGGTCACCGTGTCCGTCGCGGTGATCCGCGTCGACCGGGTGAACAGGCGTCCCAGGCCCATGTCAGATCTTGCCGGCCTCGCGGAGCATGCCGACCACGACGAGCGTGACCCCACCGACCATGAGGGTGACGGCGAGGCCCCATTGCAGGTAGATGCCGGTGCCGGCGCCGGCGGCGCCGCCGAGTTGGGCCAGCAGCGGCCAGGACGGCAGGGCGGGGAACCGCAGGCCCCGGACGCGTGGCTTGGCGGGGAGCCGTGCCGCAGCCTCGAACGTCTCGTAGGTGGTCACGTCTCTCCTCGCGGTCAGTAGACCTTGGACCTCGGCGTCATGGCCCGGCGTAGCGCCCACAGCGCGGCGGTGACCGCACCGGCGGGGCAGAACCCGGTGGAGTTCTGGCGGTCCCAGGCCCGGGCGTCGCCGAGTTTGCGTTCCTGACCGCCAGCGACGGCGGTGTTGAGCGCGTGCTGGTTGCCGTGCCGCACGTTGCGGGCCGCGGTGTCCTTGCCGGCGACCCCGTCGACGAGGTCTCCGAACGAGCGGGCGGCGTCCTGCATGGTCATCTTGACCAGGGGGATGTTGGCGTCCTCGAAGTCCTTCAGCAGCGACCCGGCCGGCCCGCCGGGGTCGAGGGCGAGGACGCTGCCCGGCCACCGTTTCAGCAGTTCCTGCGCTCGGGGCAGGCACCATCCGGTGCCGGGCCGGTGGTCGACCCCGTCGTCGTTGGCGGTGAGTTCGACCTGCCTTAGCCCGTCGCCGCGGCGCCACGCCACGCCGATGGCGGCCATGCTGTGGTCCCATTCGACTTCCAGGCCGAACGCGATCGGTTTTTCCGGCGCGTCGGGGACGTCGATGGCGGCGGTCCAGTCGGGTTCGGAGATGACCAGCCACCGGGCGATCTCGTCGATCGGCCAGACGCCGAGGTGTTCGGTGTCGAACTTCTCGGGCCTACCGGCCTCAGTGAACGCCTGCAGCTGCTTGGCGAGGAACCACTCGGAGATTCGGATGCCGAGGGCCGGGTTGCAGTCGTACCAGACCTGGGGGTCGGTCCGGTCGAACTTCTCCGGCGGCGACCACTCGTACACGGCGACCCGGTCGCCACCGTCCGAAACTGCGCGGCGCCGCACTGAGGGCAGCATCGCGTCTTCGGGGACCGGGCCGATGTCCTCGTCGGGAGGTGTGGTCGTGTAGATGATCTGTGGGTTCGGGATTGTGGCCAGCGTCGGCGTCTGCGCGGCGAACTGGCCCACCGTCAACGCCCACGCCTCGTCAAAGATGGTCTTGGACCCGGTCAGGCCACGGCCCGCGCCCAGGGACCGGGCCACGAACTGCAACATGCCGCCGCCGGCGTGGCGCGTGAGGTAGATCCCGGGGTCGTTGGTCCCCTGGACGATCCGCTGGACCCGTTTCGACAACCAGTCCGACCCGTCGATGATCTCCTTGAGTCGACGCAGAGCGGCCATCGAGGTGCGGAACTGGTGCGCGCTGTGCAGGATCAGCGGCTCGCGGAACAGGAACAGCCCGCCCAACTCGACCGCTTCGGTGAACCCCCCCTTGCCGTTCTGCCGGCTGACCAGGAGAAGCAGCTCGTAGGCGGACCACAGCCCGTCGTCACGGATCCCGAACGCGTCGCGGGTGATGGACGCCTGCCACGGGTCCAGGGGACGCCCGATCTGGTCCATGAAGTCCACGACCTCGTCGCCGTACGTTCTGACGTACGGCGGCGCCTTATGAACCCGCGGCGCCTGCGACCCGAGTCTTACGCCGTTCGGCGAGGTCGTCGCGGACGGCACCAGCAATTCGGTCAAGCGGACTCTCCCTACCGACGACCGGCAGCGAGTCAAGCTCGCGGATCACGTCGCGGAGTTCCTTCGACAGGACCGCAACGTCGCGGCCCTCAGCTTCCTGGAGTTCCTGGGCGACCTTGTTGCGGATGGCTTCCAGTGACGCACGCCGGTCGTCGCGGTCGACGATCGTGGACAGGTTCGGGCGTCCGCGGGTCATTTCCTTACTCTCCGCTTATCCGGATTGCCGTTACCAACGGTAACGAGTCCAGGATCACCCGAGTCGCCACTACTGGCCGTCACAATGGGCAGTGGCGGAGGGTAGTGCCCCGATTCGGCGGCCCAAGGTGCGATCATCCTTTCGGTCGAGTTCTCCCTAAGGCGTGATCCACGAGCAAGCCGCTGACCTGCATAAACGCGATCCGCGAGGGTTAGATGATCTCCGTATAGGCTTGATCAAAAAAAATCGGAGGGCGGGTGGCTCTCGGCCGCGTGTTGATCAGGAAAAAATCGACCCGACCCTATGTTACTCTCAGTCAATGATCATCCGAATGTTACCGAACGTGATATTCCCTTGATCCACATGATCCCGAGCAATGTGACGCACGGTTACATCGACACGAACCGCACCGATACGAGGCCCATCCGCGACGCTCGATCAGTCACGATCATCACCATCGACGATCAGCACTACGCTTCGGCACAGGCACAGCCCGCGTCCTCGCGCCGTTGCCATGCGACAGGTTGCACCGCCTATGCGCAGGCCCCCCATTGGCAGGGTCCAGCGGCGCACCCCCACGGGTGAGCGGCACCAGGTGATCAGCAGTGGCCGACATGGGGTCCCTCCACGGGAGCCTCTTGTCGATAGGCCGACCGCACCTGCAGCAGATGGGTACAGCAGCAGCCAGAACCTTCTCCCGCCACCGCCTGTACGGCCTACCCATACGGCCCTTACGCAGCTCAGGGTCCCTGTATGTGGTCCACCGCTGCTTACGCTCGGCGTACGTGGGGTGCCTGAGCCTGCCCACAACTACGGGGTACAGCGCCAGGGTGCGGGCATGGGGGTTCCCCTCCTACAGGGGTAAGGGATTCCGGCGAGGGTGCCTGATAGCGGGCACGCAGAAGTCCGGCGTGCCGATCATCTGTCCTGACCAGCGAATCCGTCAAGTCGCCACGTCGATCAGCACATCACCAATCAGCACCGACGTGATCCGAACCCCATCCGGCACGTCGAAGACGTACTGGTTCGTGTCCTTCACCCCCGGGTTCACCGGGCCCGCGAGCCAGCGGGTGCCCTCGTACCGGCGTCCCTTCACGTCGAACGCGGCGAAGTCAGGGCTCGACGTGTCGTCGAACCGCGCCGGCTCCGCCTTGGTGTTGGTGTACTCGATCGACGCCACGCACACCCGCCCCGGATGACCCGCATCATCGCCGTTCTGGAGCAGCTTGCCCGCCTCGCCGCACTGCGCGCCAACCAGGACCATCCGCCAACCCGGCACGTCGAACGGCTTACCCACCTCCCCCGACCTGCTCGACGAGGACGGCGAGACCGGATTTGGTGCGGGTTCCGCAGACGGGCGGCCTCCGGTCGGGGACGCAGCCGGCGACCCATCGTCCGAACAGCCAGCCAGCAACACCAGAGCGACAGCAGCAACCACCAGGAAGGGTCGAGTCACGGCTGACAGTATGACCCAAGACCACAACCTGTCACATAGACCGATGGGAGTCGCTTCGCTCCCCGCCTAACGGCGGAGTGGCTGATCAATCGCCGTCGCTGAACGGAACGAGCCGGCTGAACACCGGCATCACCACCCCGTCGCTCGCCGCGGCCCACTGGCACGCCAGAAGCTCAGCAACAAGAGGGCGGTCGGCGGCGATCAGGTACTTGCGGATCTCGTCCATACGGGGCGGGCGTCTCAGCGCCACGCCTACGTGGACCTCGTAGACGCCCATCAGGCCGGCACGTCGCAACGACCCGGATGACCCAACGGCTGCTTGCAATCATCGCTACACGCCGGGCTCACACCGTCACGTGCCAGCAGCGGCCGGACGTCACGGTGGGCCGCATAGAGGTGCGCAAGGTCGGTACGTAGACACACCGCGCGACCTGCACGGACGTCATCGGCCCCGAAGACGCACTCGGCCACCTCGATGACAACGGGTATGGAGTCCTGGCCGGCAGGGCCCCTGATCAGGCCGCCGCGGGCGAAGTCTTTCGAGGTCATGTTGGCACATCCTCAGCTCCACCTAGCCGGCCCTGGACTTTGGGCACCAGTGGACTGCTCACGCCGCTTCTCCGTTCGAGTCCAGCTCATCATGCTCCGCGGCCTCAGCAGCGAGGTCGTCCCGCCACGTGTGCTGTCCGCAGTTTCTACACCAAAGGCACCGAATTACCCCCGTCTCGCCGCGTTCCACCCACATCGCCGGCTGCCGGGTCTCGTGCGGCTCCTCAACAGCCGGCACCCAGCGCACCTGATCCGGCCTACCCGGCTCCGGATCGGGCACCGACACCACCCACCGCTCCCCACAGTGCCGGCAGCTCACGCCGACGATGCCGCGGCCGGCCGACTCCGGCGGGGACAACATCCCCTCAATGCGGATCTTCCACCTGCGGCAGTTCCGCTCCACCGCCACCGCCATCAGGTCCCGGTCCGTCCGCCCCGCGATCGCCGCAGCCACCGCCCGCAACAGCAGCCCGGTCATCGGCGGAGAATCCGGGTCCGTGTCGGTCGGGCCGTTGCGGTACCGGCGGCGGTCCAACCCCAGCACCGCAGCCCACGCCCCCACACTGGCCAGGATCTCCGTCCACAAATCCAACGCACCCTGATCCAACGGAGCCCGCGTCCCCGGAGACGTCCGACCCCCCACCCCACCACTCGACGAGGCGATCGCCTCCTCCAACTGACGAAGCAGACACGGAGCCCGAACACAGTACGACACAGGTCCGACATCAATTCGCATCTGCGGACGCCGAAGCAGCGCCCCCACCGCCCTATGCAGCAACTCGAACTCAGACATCCGAACCCCCATCCGCACTGGTCAGCTATCCTGCGGTCGAGATCCAATGCGTTTGGGTGCGCGTCGGTATCCTCGTCACCGGCCCTCAGGTCTTCGACTACCTGAGGGCCGCAACCTTTCCTAAGATCCTTTTTCTTGGCGCCCTTCGGGCTTACCGCCTACGGCGGAGAGGTCGGGCTCACCGTCCGGCGCCAATCCCCACGACTCCAACAGCTCCAACACCGCAGTAGCGGCCGCAGTGGTGATGGCGTTGCTGTCAGCGGATGAAACTCCGCGCCGCTGGGCCTCGGCCAAGCCGGCCAGATATGCCTGGATGTAGACCATGCGGCGGGCGGTCGGACGAAGTCCGTACCGGTCGTGATACTCGGTCACCGCGAGCCGCCCATCTTTGCGAAGACCATCGAGATCATGTGGTTGTGCAGCTCCATTGCCATCTCCTCAGCCGCAGGCTCCGACCAGCCATCGCGACGCAGCTGCTCTCGGTAGCCCTGAGCAGCCTCTTTAACCGGGGCGATCTGCTCCAACATCAACGCCAAGCCGGCGGCGAACTCGTCACTGACGCTCAACTGAACTCACCGGCGTAGAACCGGAACCCCTCCGGATCGCGCCACGCGACGGGGCCCTCGTCGACCCGGTGGCCGTACTCGTCCCACAACTCACCGGGCCGGTCGGTCAGTACACGGATCCAGTCGACCCGGGACAGAACCGGCTCACCGAACGGGGACTCGTGCTCGTATCCCCAGTCCGGGTGCTCGGCGTCGAGGAGCACATGCCGGTAGCCGCGGAAGATGCCGGCACCCTTGCCGATGTGGATCTCGTCGTACCGGCCACACGGGACGCAGATCCGGTCCCGCCAGAAGTAGTTCGTCCCCATCAGCCGATCACGCTCCAGGTGACGAAGGCGCCAGCCACAGCGCCGAGCAGCCCAGCGACACCGAGCATGAGAACCAGGACGAGACACTGGTAGCCGTCTTCGAGACGGCGACGGAAGCTCACCGGTCCACCTCCTTGACCGGCCAGGGCCGGACATCACACAGCTCCGTATGGCCCAGATCCAGGACACACCGGACACCAGCCGAGGACACCGCCTCGCACTGCGGGCCCAGCGACTCCAACATCGCGTCGACCAGGTCAACGGCGCGGGTGGCCACCGCGCGACGCCGCTCGGCGGGGGTGAAGGCGGTCACCGGGCCTCCCACCGAAGACCTCCCCTGCTCCACGAACAGATCCGGAGCATGGAACGCCAACGCCTCCACCGCCTGATCGGCCAACTCGCTGGCCTTCCAGTGCCGCATGATCCCGTTGACGCCGGCGAGGTGACCGGCCACCGCGTCGACCGCCTCGGACCAACGGCACGCGACGAGGAGGAAGTCGCCCCCCGGCAGCTCCACGGAGCGGCTCGCGCCGTCACGCTCCATCGTGATACGGATCATGGCCATCACTCCACCGTCCATGCCGGATCGAACCCAGGACGATCACTCACCGCTACTCCTTCGGCGTTCTCGCCCGTGAATCCGGATAGATTGATCTTCATTCGTCACACTGCGTACGCAACGCCGCTGCCTCGATCCTCGCCACCAGATTCGGCAACCCATCCCGGATCACAGCAGCCCGAAGATCGTGGTAACGCTGCCGGAGCAGCGCCGTTTCGTACTCCTTAGTGCCCTTTCGGATGTCGCTGCGCTCCCCCGCCTGCGGCGGAGCGGTCGAGGTCATCTCCACAGGCTCAAGGTCCGACTCGTCCACCCGATCCAGGTCGTACACCGTCGCCGAGCAGGACTTCGGGAACCGGCAGCACCGCGGGTCGTAGCCGCAGGTCCACGCCTCAGGCCATCGCTCGACGCACGCCCGCAACCGCCGAGAGCCATCGAACGGGGACAACTCACCCATCGGTGCCGCCCCTCTGTGGTGGTTCGTGGACCGCGTCGAAGTCGATCGGCTCGTGCCCACCCAACCCGGGTGCCACAGCGTCGGCCCAGCCCCGCCACACGTCCCGGTACGCGCCGTGGGTGCCCTCGTACCAGCAGGCCAGCACCACCTCGTGCCGGGTGAGGTCGTACTCGTCGGCGACGATGGCGAGCGGCTCACCGGCCCGGACCATGCCGGCGATGCCCTCGGTGGTGAGTCCCCGGATGTGAGGGCGACCGGCCTTCTTGGCGGGGTCGACCGTCACGACGGGTCGGCCGGGTTGCCCGTCGAACCGGCACACGGTGTGGCCGGTGCCGGCAGTGTGCGCCACCGCCCAGGCGTCCCGCTTCTGCACGTCCCGGGTGGATGTGGGTGCGAGCGGGCGGCACTGCTCGCAGATCGCGAGGTGCCAGCCAGGGCGCACCCACGGCGAGGCGGTGGGCTCAGTCATTCGGCTTCTCCCCGGGGCAACCTAGGCACACCGCACGCAACCGCACAGCCTCGGCCTGGGCTCCTCGCCTGGTCCAGAACCCGGCTATGAACGAGGTGTACGGGCCACCCCGGAGATCACCAACAAGGTAGATGCGCCAACGATGGCGAAGCCGGCCCGGGAACGGACCGCGAGCCTCAATCACAAACGGTGTGCCCATCGTCCGGTCCGGCTTCCCCCAGTTGTCGATGGCGCTCTGCGGCGTTCTCACGGATTCTCCCCGGGGTCCGGGAGCATCGACGCCACGTGGTCAACCCAGCCATGACCCTTCCCGCAGACATGACCATCCGGATAGACCCACCGGCAGCGTGACTGCTCAGCGGTACGGCGGACGCCGCCAGAGGGGTAGCGCGGCTGCTCGGCGGCCAGAAGGACACCGGAGATCGGGGTCGGATCCCAGGTGTGAAAGTTGGGGTTACGCATCGGGCTTCTCCTCGGGGTCCGGCCAGTAGCCGAAGATCAGATCGAATCCGTCGCAGATGCCGCGCAGAATGTCGTCGATCATCTCGCTAATCAGCTCAAGCACCCGGCTTCTCCTCGGGGTCTACGGCCACCGGGACGTGCTGGTGATCGGGCATCGCGACGTGGCCGCGGTTGTGCCGCCGCCAGTCGCGCATCTCGGCGATCGCCTTCTCGACCTCAAGGGCCTGCGGGCCGAGCCCATGCTTGAAGCACAGGTCGCGGTACGCGTAAATCGCGGCGACCGCCAGCTTGTCCTTTGCCTTGATCGTGAAGACGGGCATCGGATCTATGGCCACCGGCTCGTACGTCGCCTCGAACACCTCGGCCTTGCACGGGTAGAACCCGCGGCTGTCCCGGATGATCCATTCACCGGTCTCCAGGTCGAGCCACGCTTCGTTCGCCGCGACGTACAGCCGCAGCGGGTTCGCCTCGGTCGGCCCGTACACGTTGGCGGCGCCCGCCCAGTCCCACAGGTCGGCGATGTTGTCGCCGTCCCACTGCATCGCCTCGATGACGATCGGCCGCTTACGGTAGGTCAGGGGCATCGGTCAGTCCTCCTTCGGTTGCGGGTCTACGGCCACCCGACTCACTGTGGGCGGGTACTCGGGCACCTTGGCCAGGTCCGCACGCGTCTGATCGGCCACCAACTGAGCGCTTCAGCACGGGCGTCGGTCACCCCAGCCCCCGCGCCCGGTCCCGTTCGATAACCTCGCCGAGTCCACTACAACCGTCCAGGTGCGAAGTACCGATCGGGGCCTTGCACTCCCCGCACCAGGGCGGCAGCGGAGGGTCCTGGCCTGGCACGTAGTCCCAGTTGTCGTCGCGCTCGTCAGCCACGGTTTTCCTCCCCGATGCGGTTTTGAAGATCTTCTTTTGGTGGCGCCTCCGGCGCTCCGGCTGACGCCGGGGTGGACAAGGTCAACACGAGTCGGAGACCAAGCGCGCGAGCCCACCTCTGCAAGCTGTCCAGGCGTGGATCAACGCGGTGGTTCTCGAAATCACTGATCGCGGACTGGGTGGTTCCCGTCCGCCGCGCCACTTCGGCCTGCGACAAGGCCAGCTCTGTTCGGCGCCACGTCAGCGCGACGATCAGCTCGTCGCGATCAGCCTTAAGGTCAGCCCGCAGGGTTGCCAGGGCGGCATCGAAAGCGGCGAACTCCTCCGGGGTTGGGCGGTCGTCACACATTTAGTCCCGCCGATCGCACGCGATGACCAGTTCGGGCCAGCGCCCCGCCTCGTCCGGCACAACGTCGACCGGCACCCCGAACAGCCGTTCCGGGTCCCCGGGCTGCGTCGGCCCGGGGACCGCCTTGCGGTGCCACCGGCGGATCAGATCCCAGTCCGAGCGGGCGATCCGCCACCGTGGAGACAGTCCCAGCGACCTGACCAGTTCCCGGTCGACAGCGCAGAGCAGGCGCCACAGCCAGTCAACGGACGGCTCCGTACCCGGGAGAACGCCCGCCGGTGCGCTCACTGGTCGGTCCCCCGCTCCGTCAACGCGTCGGCGATCTTCTGAATCTTCTGCGCCTGCTCGTCGCTCACCTGGACCGTCACGCAGCCACCCGGGCCTCCCGCGCACCGGCAGGCACACGGATTCGCGGCCTGCTGTTCGACGGTCAGCGGCCACGTCAGGCCCTTGTACTCGACGTCCTCCCGACCCATCCAGGTGTGCGCCTCGGGTGGGTCGAAATGGTGGCCGAACTGGCACGGCTCACAGCGGGCGTACTGGATGCGCATGCTGGTGCTCACCGGTCGGTCCCTCCCATCAGGGCAAGGGCAACCACACCGACCAGCGCGATCATTGGGATGGCCAGGTAAAGCCCCAGGCCGAGGACGATGGTCAGCCGCTCCTTCACCGGTCGGTCCCCCGCTCCAGCCGGGCGTTGCGCAGGATCTTGGCGAACTCGCTGGCCCACAGCGCGACCGCGAGCACGTAGGCCCGCTCGAACGTTGCGAAGGTCCGGTCGATCTCCGACTGGGCACAGCCGCCCGCCCAGTGGTACTTGCCGCAGGCCATGCACCAACTAGCCACGATTGGCCCCCCGCTCCAGCTCGTCGGCGCGCCGCTCGACGATCCCGGCCGCCACGTCGAGCGGCACGTCGGTAGCGACGCGGGCACGCGGGGCGGAGATGTGGCTGCGTATCTCGTCGGCGGCCTGGCGCAGGGCCTGTGCGGCGATCAGCGGGGCAACCGCCCGGAGTCCAACCACCAGGCAGCATTGGTCATAGTCGGCCTGGCCGGACGGGTGGTCGAGGCGGCCATGCTCGAAGTCCGCGCGGACTGCCGCAGTCACGATCTCGTCGGTGATCTCGATGTCAGGCATGGTCCACCTCGAACGGCTCCGCGGACGTATCGAACAGCGAGTCGGGCCAGTAGTCCGTCTGGACGTACTGCCCGACCACCGCACCGGCCGGGTTGGACAGGGTGATGACCTGCCGAACGTGCTCCCGGGGTTCGTCGTGGAGCACCTGCCCGGGTGCCCGCTCGGTGCGGATCTCGATCCGGCCACCACACGGCAGCGGCTGGACGAACACCCTCGGCGGGTAGGGGAACCCGTCGGAGACCACCGTTCCGACCGCCAGGATCGCCGCTACGGGCTCGGTGGGGTCAGGCACGGGTACTTGGGTAGGCATGCCGGGAGAATCGATTTCAGGGGCTTCTTCGGTTGTCGCCTCCGGCTCCCCGGCTACGCCGGAGTGGTCAGGCCCGTCGGCCGGCGCGTACACCACGCCGCACAACGTCACGGGCTGTCGCCGGGCAACGGCGCGCTCCAGATCGATCGCTACCATGCCGGCCGGCCAGCCATCGACAACGGCCCGGTCCACACGCACACCACCCGTGGATGGCGGTGACGGAGGCGCGACCGACGGACGAGGTGGTGGCTGGACCGATCCGGGAGCTCTCATCTGCCCGCCCCTCGGGACGTCCGGCGCAGCCGGAGCGGCGGAGCCGCCATCCAAATCGCTCATGATCCTTCGCCTTTCAGCCAGTCCACGAACTCGACCCAAGCCCCGGCCTCGAACTCCAACATTCCCAGGTCCATTCGCCGATCGGGTCGCCGGCGTTCCAGTCCTCGACCAGTGCCCGTGCTGCGACGTCCGCTTCCGCCGGGGCAATGTTGATCATCCGTCGTAGCAGCGCAAGCACGCCGTAGTGCCCTACGAGCCGGCCGACGAGGAGCCCGTATTCGCGCGCCGCCCGCCGGTAGTCGACGCTGCCCCGGTCCGAGCGCAGGTAGTGGTGGTCCCCGGCGCGGGCGATGTCGGACTGGACCAGGCCCGCCAGGTAGCGGGCCAGCTTGTCGGCGACGTCCGGGTCTTCACTGCTCGGGTAGGGGGCGACTTGTTCGAGGTAGGACTGTTCGTTGCTCATGTCTCTCCTCCTTGGTGATCTTTCGTAGTTCGATCTATGGCTTCCCTGACAAGAGCGGCACCGGCCTGGATCACTTCCGGTGGCTGCTCGACGATGTCCCGCCACGCTGGTGGCGGCCGGTCGCCGGGGTATCTCGGGCATTCGTGGACCCGTAGGAGCCGGATGTCGTCGGGTGTGGTGGCGAAGGCGACCCATTGGCCGGTGCGGGCCGAGTACAGCCAGGCCAGTGGGCGTGAGCATCGGAAGCAGCCGGCGATTTCGGGTGGGTCATCGATCGTCAGGCTCATCGCCGGCCCCCTCCGTGGTTCGGCCGTTGACCTCGGCCCGGCAGACCCCGCACAGGTCGACCGGGCGGCGCCAGTTCGGGCAGTCGGCGGAATGTCCGTTGCGGCGGCTGCGTCGGAGCGCCCGCGATGCGGGATCGTCGATCTTCTCCGCCAGGTGGACGGCGAGCGCGGCGAGGTCAACGCGGCGGCGGGGCTCGATCACGCGACGCGCTCCTCTCGCAGGGGGTGGCAGTTCGGGCAGCGGACGAGCCGGTTGGGGTTGTCCCGTTCGACGAGCCGGTTGGGTCCGCACTGGCCGCAGGCCGGCTCGGGCTCGGGTCTCGGCGGCGGATGCCGTTCGGCCAGCAGCGTGGCGAGGTCTTCATGGGACATCCCCCGGACGTAGCCGGCGATCCGCCGCGGGGCGTGCCGCGCTTGCACTTGATCGACAATCCATCGGGCGTCGTCGTCGTCGCACCCGAGCCTGTCGACAACGAACCGGACCGTGCCGTCGCGCGCCCCCGATGATGACGGTTTAGTACTTGGTTCAAGGACGGTTTGTAGGAAGCCCACTTCCGGTCCCTCGGGAAGCCCACTTCCGGTCCCTCGGACGCTGGACTTCCGGCCGGAAGTGGGCTTCCGTGCGGAACCGTGGTTCCTGGCCAACCCCTCCCCGGTGGAGTCGTCCGTGGCGCTGACCTGCGATTTTTCCGTAGATCCACGGTCATCGTTGCCGCTCCCGGTTCGAGCGGAAGCACACTTCCGGTCCAGTCGCAGATCCCACACAATGGGTCGCTCGTCCGCTGCAATGTGTTGCACCAGCTTCTGGTTGCCGCGGGCAATCAGACCGTCCGCTTCGAGCTGGGCCAAGTCGTTCCGGACCCCCCGTGGGGTCTTGCGGGTGTACCGGGCGAGCGTCGCCTGCGACGGATAGGCGCCGCGGCCATCGCCGTCGGCGTGGTTGGCCAAGCCGATCAGCGTGGCCACGAGGTGCGGCCGGACGTCGACCGCCTCCTCCAGCACCCATGTGATCGCCTGAACGCTCACGCAGCCTTGCCCTTCCGTTGCTGCTGCCCGGACATCGCCGGATTCCCCACCCCCGGAGCCACCCCGGTCCGCTGCCGCACCTTCGCCACAGCCCACTCCGAGCACCCCAACGAGTCCGCAATCCGCCGATCCGTCATCCCCGACCGGGCCATCCGCGCGATCAACGGGGCCTTCGCCATCACCGACCCACGCTCCGCGGTCAGCGTCGCCGCCGCGGCGTGCGCATACAGCCGGCCGTCCACAACCGACCAGGACACCTCGCCGACGATGCGGCAATGTGCCTCGCGGGCCATCTCGTCCAGCTCCCGGCACGCTTCGGCGCGGAGCATCGACAGCGGCAACTCGGGGCGCAGGATCGGCCACGACGCGCGAAACATCCACCCCGTGCCTGTCATGCCGCGCTCCGCAGCTCATGGCGCCGCTCCGCCCTGGCGGCGCACCGGCGGCATCGCACGTTCACCCGGTTCCGCGGCACGAACTCCTTCTCACACTCGATGCAGGACCGCACACCCCACCGCGACAGCCGGGCCCGTTCCTCACCCGTCAACCCGCCGTACACACCGAACCGGGACTGGCCGGTACGCAGCCTGCTCTCGATGCGCAGCGCGAAGGACAGACACTCCTCGGCCACCGGACAACGGCGGCAGAGTTCCCCGATGAACTGCTTGATCTCCGGGCTGTCCGCCCTCGCGAATGCGAGGTCCGGATCCAGGTCGCGGCATTTCGCCTGCAGGTGCCAGGACTCAGACACCGGACACCCCCGGAACCTGGTCGAGCACCCTGCGTGCAACGTCGGCGGGCATCAACCACGGCACCGGAAGGTAACCGCGGGTCTCCACCGGCTCGACCAGCGCGACCACATCGGCCAGCACCAGATGCTTGGCCACCGGTCGACCACCCTGCCGGGGCGGGCCGTAGAACGCGTCACCCCACGGGGCACAACAGTTGCCCCTCGGCTCCAACGCCGGCCACTTCGCCTCGTGGCAGCCGACCAGCGTGGCCACCGCCAACACCTTCCCGAACAGACCACGGAACTCCGACCCGCTCAGGCTGCGCTGCGCCTCGTGCCCGTACCACCAGCGACGAAGCCGCGGATCCGTAACCGCCGCCGCGTCCCACACCGAACCGGTATGGATCGCGACGCGCCGGCCGACGTGCTCCGCCGCAACCATCCGACCCCGGTTCTCGACCAGCTTCTCGCCGTCCCTGATCGCCGCTGCCCATGGGAGACGGACAGTGATCGCGTAAAGCTCAGACACCTGACACCTCCCGGGAAGGCTCGACCGTCAACTCAGCGAGCGCGGTGTCCAAGTACGCATCGATGAGATCGAGCTGACCTTCGACCACCGGCGGCGGCTCCGGCTCGGGTTCCGGATCGTCGTCGCCACCGTCGCGGCGGTCCTCCTCGTACTCCGAGCAGGTGTACTTCCCGCCCAGTTCCGGGGCGGTCTGCCCTTCCGGCCGGCCGGCGATCTGGCGCCACGGCTGCTCCACCCACTCCTCGGGTGTGCTACCCATGATCGCTACCGCGAGCAGCGCGCACCCGAGCAGCCCGTTGTTACGCGGGTCCGGCTTCACTCCGTCGACCCGGGCCGACCGGTCGTGCACGCACGTGTCACACCAGCGGTCGGTCCACGCATAACCCTCGGAGCCGTTCGAGAACGCCGGCTTGTCCCTCGCCGCCGACAGTGCCTCGTCGTAGCTACGCATCTCCGTCCCCCCAGATTTCTTCCCGTGCCGCCTCGATCGACCCCGCCAACTCCGGATGCGAATCGGCCAACTCCGCGAACACGAGCGCCACCCGATCCAGCCGCCGCTTCACCCGGACCCGCAGCGCAGCCTCGTTGTCCATCCGCAGCCGCAGTTCTTCCATGTGCCGGGCCGCGGCCTGCGCCACCACCACCTGCCGACACAACCGCTCCAACTCCAGCCCCTGCTCCACCAACCGGGCCAGCAGATCCAAACGGGTCGGCGGCCTCTCCAGGTCCGGGCCCTCCACCTGCGCGGTCCGTTCCTCGATCCGCCCCCGGGCACCTACCGGGGCGATGGTGTAGGCGGTCATGAGGACACCTCCAGGACCGGAACGGGCAGCTCAGCGACGTACCAGTGCATCGGCAGCACCCCGTCCGCGTACTCCAGCGCGTGCCGCTGGTCGGCCGGCAGGTCACGCGCGAACACGGGCCAATGGGTCGCCTCAGACGTCACCGCGATCACACGCACCGCGGTCCGGTCGCACTGCAGCGTGTGTGACGTCAATCCGAGCGCCGCCCGATCGGGCTCATCCATGTCGGTCAGCCACACCAGCTCGCGGCGGCCGAGCACGACCTGCGGGTGTGGAATCAGCCACCGCTTCGCGCGGATCAACCTCGCCGAGTGCTCGCACGTGTAGTGGTAGAGCTTCACAAGGACACCTCCGCAGCGTCCGAGATGTCGTCATAGTCGATGACCTGCACCGGGATACCGGCCCGTTCAGCCCGCTCAGCACAGTCCGTGGCGCCCTTGGACAGGCTGCGGATAAGCGCGAGGCACACATCGGCTCCAGCCCGGACCATTTCGGCGTTGCGGGCCACACCGGCCCGCTTGCCGAGCTGCTTCCAGTCAGCCGGCCACCGATCGGCACGGACCGACCAGCCCTCGAACCGGTGCCGCCTGACCCAGTCGTCGGCCATGACGTCCCCGCCCCGGGAGCAGGCGCCGTGCCGGACAACCACCTCGTCGTAGCCGGCCTTGAAAGCCGCTTCGGCGAGGATGGTCAACGTCTGGTCCACCACGTCAGGGCGGTCCCAGGTCCGTGACGCGGTAAGGATGATCTTGAAGGCGGTCATGACGGGACCTCCGTCCAGCGGCCCACACAAACCGGGCACGCGGGATCGAGTGGGCAGCCGTGCAGACACGAGCCGCAGGACTGCTCCTCGCAGTGGCTTCCGTCCGGAACCGCGTTCTCGCACAGCACCGGATCGCAGCGGCACTCAGGGCACTGCTCCGCCTTACGCCAGTAGCCCTTGTCGTCCAGGAACACCGCACCCCACCAGGTGGACACGGGGACCTTCTGGGGGTCCTGCTTCCAGCGCATCGACAGGCCGGCCAGCCGAGCCTCAGCGCGATGGCGTTCGGCCCATTCGTGGCATCCGCCGGCGGACGTCGCCGAACCGCACAGGACCACCAGATTGGCGGGGAGGTTCGTCTCCGGCCGGACGTCGCCGCCGGCGCCACGAGCACGCCGGTGCTGAACGGACCACTCTTCGCCGCGTCCTTCGGCCCGGACCGCCTTGCCACAGCGGACACAGCAGCCACCGTCACGGTCGAAGACCAACTCGACGACAGAGCGTTTAGGACCGGTGTCCTTGACGCGCTTCGCGCTCTGCGCCTTACGGCGCGCGATCCCGACCCTCGCGGTCAGCTTCGCCTTCGCCCGGAGCGGGGTGTACCGCCTGATCTCGGTGCGCTTCACAAGGTCACCCCCGCGGACAGGTGGGACAGCAACTGCTCACCGATGAAACGCGTGTAAGCAGGCGGAATGGCCTGCCGGCCTTCGAACTTCGACATCCACGTGCAGCCCATCGCATCCGCGAACGCCCGCTCGTCCTTGTGCTCGAACGGCAACAGCCTCCGGTTGCGGTAGCACGAGCACCGCGGCAGCAGCTCGTAACCCGACCAGTTGCCGACCATGAAGTCCCGGTGACGGCGCACCCGCAACCCGAACTGCGTTCCGCACAGCCGGTAGTCCGGGCGCAGATCCCCCATCACCGACGCCTCCGGCACGTTCTCCACAACCCACGGCCGGTCCACCACGGACAACGCCATCAACGTCGGCGCCAACGTGTCCGGATGGTCATCCCTGCTACCCCGCCAGGCCGTCACCCGCGCCCGCGTCTGACACGTCGGACTGGCATGGACCGCGTCGTACACCGACAGCACGTCCGCATCCCGCAGCACCTCAAGGGCATCGTCGCGGATGAACTCGAACGGATAGTTCGGCTGGTCGACGACATCCACCCCGACCACCTCGAACCCCGCCAGGTGGTAACCCATCGCAGCACCGCCAGCACCGCAGAACAGATCCAGCAGCCGCGGCCTCACGACGCACCCCCGTGCTCAGCCAGCCGGCGAGACACCTTCGCGATGACCCGTCGAGCAGGCGCACCGGGCTGTTCGATGCCGACCTTGCCGTGCACCGCAGCCTCCGAACCACTGGCGAACAGCGGCACCGGAGAGGAGTACGTGACCGTCGCTCGGTAGCTGGCGACCGTCATTTCGCCGGCCCGGACGGCGATCCGGAGCGCCAGCAGGTGAGCGCCGTCGTGGCAGCCGGCCCAACCGGCGCACACTCGGCCGTCCCGCTGGTGACACAGGAACACGCCGGGCGGCTGCGCGTAGGTCGGCTCGTCGTAGCGGGGCAGCTTGTCGTACTCCTCGACCGCCCACACCCCGGACGGGACATCGCGACGGTACGGGCAGGACTCACACGGGCGCGGCGCCGGGCCGCGCAGAGTCGCCGTCATGCGACACCCCCACCGTGCTCAGCCAGCCACGCCTTACCGGCGGCGTTCAACCGCACCGGATACGGAGGACGAACCGGCGTAGCACCCGGACCCTCCAACAGACCCGCCCGACGGAACTCAGCCACCCTCCCCGTAACCACAACCTCACTCGCAGGACCCTTCTGCCAGGTCACCATGCCCTTGACATGGCCGTGGTCGATGACCTGCTCGGCCTTGATCGCGCGGGCCAGCTCGATCCGACGGTCGGAAGCAGGGAAGGTCATGACCCACCACCAAGATCAGAAGCATTCTCATGTGTCGCCTCCGGCTCCCCGCCTACGGCGGATGGCTTGGGCTTGATGCCGAGCTTGCGGGCCGCGCGGCGCTGCTCCCGATTGCCCTCGGGATCGGCCGAGATCTGCCGCATCCCGGTCGAGGCGCGGTGCCCACCGTTGCGGGTGTTCAAGCCACGACGCGAACTCACCGGGACTCACCGTCCTCGCGGAGCACCGCACAAGCCACGGCTTCCAGTCGTTGGTCCCGGCACGCGCCCGCGGTGGTGATGGCGCCGGCCAGGCTTTCGAAGACGTCGGCCAATGCCAACGCCACCGCCGGCTGCATCATCGCCACGAACCCCGCTAGGCCCTCGGAGTACGTCTCGATGTCCTCGCACAGGTCACAGGCGTCCGATTCCATGTCGACCGTGTGGGTCTTCCGACACGCCCGGACCCCGGTCAAGCTCTCCGAGTCGGTGAAGACCGGGAACCACGGGCGGTCGTGCCAGACGACCGGCAACGTGGCCGTGTCCTTGCGCAGCCTGGCTGCTGCACGGTGCAACAGGTCAGCGCTCATCAGATGTGGCAATCGAGGACGACGAGCACGGTCTCGGGTCGCAGCGATTCGAGGTACTTGTTGACCGCGATGTTGTAGCCCTCCCGCTCACCGGGACCGTCGGACGACATCCCGAACCAGCCCATCCGGCCGGGCGCCACCCACTCACCATCGAGCGTCACAAGCGCGTAGCCGGGGACCGCTTCGAGCCGGGCCAGCCGCTCGAACTCCTCGCGCGAGGTCCCGTACATCACCTCGGGGCACTCGCCCCACCCGCTGATGTCGGCCTGCTGCGCCGCTCTGATCGCCGGGTGGGTGTTGTACCGAAGCCGAGCCTCCTCGATGCTCAGCTCCTTGAGCTCGACCAGGCCGATGAGATCGGCCCAGGCCGGCGGCTGGCCGTGCTCCGCAACGATCTCCACCCAGCGGTCATAAGCCGGCAGCCGCAGCGCAACGCGGGCGTCGCGCATCGCATCGAAGTCGAGCAGCCCGACCGGGCCGCCGTCGCACCAGATCCGGCCGTCGTTCTTTTCCTCGCCGGAGTCCCAATCCTTGCGGGCCAGGATGATGCCGGCGCCCGGCTCGCGGGCGACGAAGTACTCCCTCCACCGCCCGCCGATGCGCCAGTAGTCCCACTTCGCCTCGGGGTTGCTGGTCGAGATGGTGTAGGCGCGACCCTCGTCATCGATGCGCAGGCGCTCGCTGTCGCTGTCGTCGTCGGCCAGCGCGACCTCGTTGCCGGGATGCCAGCGGGCGTTGTACGCCTCCGCCACCTGCGCCCAGGTCCACGGGCCGGGGCCGAACTTGCCGACCCATGCAGCGGCTTCTCCGAAGTCGCGCATCTCGTCGGCCGCCCGATCCTCCGGCGTCCACTGTTCATACGGGCGTTCCAGTTTCTGGCGTCGGGCGTCCGCCAGCTCGGACTCGTACGTCGCGATGCCATGCTTTTCCGCCTTACGGCGCAGTGCCCTTGCCCACCAGTGCTCGTCCGGCGACCCTTCCTCGTAGTCGCGGTACTCGGCGACCTCCCGGTTCTCGTTCCAGCGCTCCATGCGCTCGGCCAGGAAGTCGTCGAGTTTGCGGAGTTCGATATCGGCCGGCACGCAGACCAGCACGGAGAAGTGGCTCATGAGTCATTACCGATCGCGTAGAACTGCTGAAGATTGCGATCGACCCACCGCATGTCGGCGAGGTCGGAAGAGTTGACGAGCGCGGCGAAAGCGTCGTTGACACTCGCGGCGACGGCTGGTGGTAGCGGCGCGTTCTGCCACGACCGGATCGGATCCGACGGGTCACACAGGTGCGGTGCTCCGCGATGTGCCAGGCAGGACCACCAGCCACAGCCGGGACACCGGGTCGTCACGCCCGACGTGGGTTCGCAGCCGCAGGGGAGGATCCGCCCGGCGAGCAGGTCGCCCAGGTCCGCCTCGCCGCCCCCGTCGATCTCGGCGCGCAACTGCCCGTCCAGCAGATCGGGCTCTGCGTACGTGTCGTCCTCACCGCGGCGGGTCAGCGCCCGGCCCAACTCGACCAGTCCCCGCCCGACCGCGGCCAAAACCAGCACCGGTAGGGACAGGACCAGGGCCACCGCCGCGGCGACGAGGACGACCGACCACACCAGGGCCTGGCCCAGCAGCCGCACCACCCGGGTAGGGCCTACCGGGCCCACGAGGACCACGGCCAGGCCGCCGCCAAGGAGCAGGAGTCCGAAGACGTTCACGACGCCACCCCAGCGGCGACAAGATCCTCGTACTCATCTTCGTGGTCGAAAAGGCTGATGAACCGGCACACCGGGTCCGGCATCCACGCAACCCAGTCGCCGCGCGCATCGGCGATGCCGACCCGGTTGACGTCCCACAGGAACATGCCCCCTGGGCCGCGCAGTTCGGGAACCCTGTGGGCCAGCCAGAGCGCCACCGGGCACGTCCCGCACTCGCTCTTGTGACCCCGGATGCCGGCCCCGCGCAGGGTCCGAGCGACCTCGTCCGGGGTGTCGCCCAACTCGGCCAGTGCCGCCTCGACCAGCGCCACCAGCGCGGCCAGTTGCTCATTCACTGGTCTCACCTCGCAGGTGAGACCGCCACCGGTCCAGCGTCTCCGCACGCACCCAGCCCGAACGGACCGCCCGGTAGCCCGGATCACCCTCCTCGTGGAAGTTGCTCAACACCTCAGCGAGCAGGGCGCGCAGCGAATCGGCCACGGCCCGCAGGTCGACAAGGGCCTGCATCGCGGACTCGTACGCGTACGACGACGGGGAAGGATCGGCACCGGCGAGGCGTTGGAGGCGCTCGATCTCGGCGACAAGCCGCGGTACGTCCTCGACCAACGAGGCCGCGTTCGCGATGTACGCGGTGTCGATCCACTCGCGACCCTCGAAGATCCGCAGCCGGTCCTTGATGGCGTCCAGGTCCAGCTCACTCACCCGGACTCACCCGCCTTCCCATACCCGGGGAACGGCTCATGGCCGAGACGGCCATAGACGGTGTCCCTGAAGTTCAGCGGCTCCCACTCGGCGGGCTCCTCACCGTCGGTGCGGCGGTACTCGATCCGCACCTCGGTGCCGGCGGCGTCCAGCGCGACCGCGGCTTCCTCAACGTCGTGGAGCTGTGCGAACTCGCGGTGCTCGCCGTCGACCTCGATCCGGTACGCGAAGTCACCCATCGGAGCCCACCTCCATCGGGTCGTGGAGAACACCGGGCTCAACCAGCGCCGGAAGGGCTTCGGCTGCAACCGGTTCAGCCCACCCAGGGATCTGCTCCTCGGGCTCCGGTCCGGCGAATGAGGGCCAGGTCCGGTAGTTGCCTTTCTTGTCCAGGCCGTAGTACGGGGACTGGTACGTAGGGTTCTCGATCACAGGACATTCACCTTCCGGCTGTCCCTGCGCCACCAGCTACGCCGGCGCACGAGGTGGATTTCCGCACCCTCGGCCCGCTCGTGAAGTAGGTACGCCCATGCCTGCAGGGCCCGGTTCACGGTGTCCGTCTTGCTCAGCTGCTCGATCTCCGCCGCTGCGTTCAGCGCCGCGACGGCGCGGGCGGTCAGGTTGACGGTGAGCCTGGTCAGATCCTGGGCGCTCACGCTGCTTTCACCCCCGCCGCTTCAGCCTCGGCGCGACGGATCCGCTCCAGCAGCTCGGCCCGGTTCCACGAGTTCGTCGCGGACAGGTCCAGGTCGAGCACCGGGTAGGACCCGGTCGAGTGGAAGATCGGCGTGGGTTCGGTGTCCAGGACCGGCCGCAGCCACGGGAACACCGGCTCGGCCGGCTCCACGACCGGCTCGGCCACGTACTCCGGCTCATCGGTGGACGCCTCCACCGCGGCGTGCCTCGGCGGCGGCACCAGCGGGTACTCCCCCGATGCGTAGTTCGCCGGCACCGACGTGTCCGCGAGCGCGGCCTGTTCCTCGCGCAGGCTGGCCGCCGCCGCGGCGATCTCCTCGGCGCGCTTCTTCCGGGCCTCGTCGCGCGCCTCGTCCTGGGCCTGTTGCACCCGCCGCGGCGTGGGCCACCACGCCCACATCGCCACCCCACCGGCCAGCGTGGCCAGCCCGCACAACGCGGTCACCGCCTCAACCTGGGCGCTCATCTGCCCGCTCCGTTCCGGTACTCGTTACTCGTCGTGATCCCGAGCGCCGTCGGAACCACCAGGTAGGTGCCCGCGCTGCTCACCACCGCTTTGCAGGCCAGCCGCAGCCAGAACAGTTCGTCCACCGACGTCGTGACCTTGACGTCGCCGGCCGGGCCTCGGCGGAACTTCGACTGCTCACGGCCGTAGACGTGACCCACCCGCATCGCTTCCAGCAGTTCCACGAGGGCGGGGCGTAGGTCACTCATCGGACTCACCGCCGCTCGCGGCCGGCGGTGTCAGGTCGGCGATCAGCCGGTCACGCTCGGCCGGCGTCAGCACCAGGTGCAGCTCCTGCACCCAGCTGTGGTCGGTGCGGGACAGCGTCCGCCCGATCCGCAGGATCGCGTTGCCGACCGGCACGTGCTCGATCTCACCGATCACGGCGAACCGCTCCGGGGTGTACGGGTTGATGTCCGCGACGTCCATCGCGCCGGCGTAGCGGCACCCGATCGGGTACTCGACCTCGCCGTGCTTGACCGCTTTCGGTGACGTGGCCTGCTCGGCGGCGCCGATGAACGCGTTGGCGGCGTGGTAGGTCATCGCGGCTCACCGCCGTTCAGCACCCGCAGGTACTCCAGCAGCTCCCGCATCTCGCGGTCCTCGGCGGCGCGGTCGATCCGGAAGTGGTCCGCGAGGAGCTGCTGGATGCTGCGGCCGTCCGGCTCGAACGGCTCGTCGTGGAACCGGGTAGCGCGCATCAGGTGCACGCCCTCCGCGTCGAGCCACTCCAGGAAGCCGCCGATGGCGTCGAGCTGCGGGCGCAGCGCGGTGATCCGGTCGAGCGTCGGCGTCGCAGGACGGGGGGCGTCGGTGGTCTTCTCGGTGCTCACTGGGAAGACACCTCCCGGTACGTCACGGCTCTCCTGGTCGTGGCGTGGCGCAGACGCTGCCGGGCGTTATCGCAGGTTCGGCACTCGCGCTTGCCAGGCCGGTTCGGGCGGCGGATCGTGTTCGCCTCAGTAAAGGCGTGTCCCCGCTGGCACCGATTCGTCCGGTAGGCAATGGCGCTCGGGGCCATGCCGCGACGCGTGTTCTCGCCGTGGGTCACCGGCTCCAGGTGCGCTGGGTTGACGCACCTGGGCGTACGGCATAGGTGATCCAGGACCTTGCCGTCCGGAATCGCGCCGACGATCAGTTCGTACGCAACAATGTGCGCTCGTCGCGTCCTTCCGCCGACCCTGAACTGCCCGTAGCCCCCGCGCTTGACCTGCACCGAGGCCGTCCACAGCCAACAGCTGTCGTCGGGAGCCTTGGCGACCCTGGACCAGAAGCGGTCCTCGTCGGGTCCGTTCATGGGATAATCCCCTTTCTCGGGGCGGTCCCGCCGCTGTTGGACACGGGTAAGCGGGACCGCTTCGTTGTGTGGTGCCGTTTCGGGTAGGTCCCGGTCCGGCGGCGGGGTTGCGTATGCCAGCACCGCCGGACCGGCGTCTAGTGGAAGTGGACAAGTCCGCTATCGGCGGCCAACTCGAACGCCCGGGTCCAGTTGGCGTATTTCGCGGTGAAGTAGCTCTCGTACTCGCCCTCGCCGGGCTTGTACCGCTCGGCATGCTCGCGGAAGTCGGCCAGAAGGTCCGCTGCCGCTTCCGGACCGATCGAGCCCTCGTTATCCGCGAACCAGATCAACTCATAGAACGGGCCCGCCGAGTCGCGCTGCGGGTTGAACTGGTCCTGGAGGTCGGCGCGCCACAGGTTGTAGCCGCCGTACGAGCCAGCGTGGAAGCGGTGCGTCACCGTCTCCGGCGTCACGGAGTAGCAGCCGCCCTGGAGGAACTCCCGTTCGCCATGTCCGACCAGCTTGGTACCGATCACTGGGATGCCCCGGAACGACTGCGGGAAGCCGTCGTACGCGTACGCCTCGACGTGGTCCTCGTAGTAGCAGTAGTCGTCCAGACCGCCCGGCTCGCCCTCGTTCAGCTCGGGGTCCTTCTTGTGCTTGCCGACGTGCTTCAGCCGGCTGTACGCAGTGATGTCCAGTCCCATCGCTATTCCCCCCTCGTCGAGTAGTTGCCTGGTCGTCCCGCCCACCCGGGGTCCCGGGGCGGCAAATCCCCGGTCCTCTCCCTGCCTGACTCGCAGGTCAGCGGGTGGGCGGGAACGTCTGGGCCCCGACCGGTCAGCACACGCTCGGCCGGAAGCGCGCCGGAAGCGATCACGGAGAAACCCACCCGGCGGCACGCGGAGGAGGATGGGTTCGCTGACCGGTCGGGGGGTCATGGGGTCACGCCCAGGACTGGTGGGCGCGACGCGCGATCTCCTCGTGCGGCGTTTCGCCCGGCATCCACGCCTCCACGGGCAGGTCACCGGCGAGCCGGAGCAGCTTCTCGACGATGGCTCGGGTCTCGGTCGCCGAGAAGTAGGAAGGGCGGCGGGCCAACTGCGCGGCGAGGACCAGCCAGGCATTGCCGGCCCCGCTGTTCAGCAGCGCATCGGTGACGCACTTTGCATGCGCCCAGCCGCGGAAGAAGGTGATGGACTGGCCGGCGGCGATGTCGCCTCGGCACACCGTGCACGGCGTCGAGAACTCGACGTGCGCACCCGTTTCGGAGTCGCGGAATTCGCGCGGACCGGTCGCTTCGGAAACCCTTAGCGGGATGACGTTGCTCATGCCGATTGCCTTTCCACGCTTTTGGGCTTGTCGAGTGAGCCGTGGGCGGCGAGCCTCGCAAGGGCCTTGTCCCAGGCGTGGCTCCAGCCCTTCGGGGTTAGCCGGGCCGAGACCTTCGCCTGCGGGCCGGTGGAGCGCTCGATCGTGTCGTGTTTCGCCCGCATCCAGCCGCTCTTAAGGGCGGCTGCCGTCGGCTCGTTCCGCCTGATTGACTTCGAGCGGATGACCATGCCGATCTCGCCGAGGAAATCGCGAATGCCCTCGTGGAGCAGCTTCACGTCGTACTTCTCGCGGGCGTGCAGTGCGAGGTCGTTCGCGAACTGGGCGATTGCGAACAGCCCGTCCGCCTCACGGAAGTGATCGGCTTGGGCGGCCTTCGGCTCCAGCTCGGCCACCTTCGTCTCGGCCAGTTCGGCGCGCTCAAGCGCTTCAGCCCAACCGCGCAGTGCCTGCGGGTGCGTGGGCATTGCCTGCCGGACCGCTGGCAAGGCCCGGCCGATTTCGGCTTCTCGCGTCCGGACTGCGAAGTAGGTCTGCGCCTCAGCGATCTCCGGTTTCCTGGGATCCCCGTTCATGGTCACGAGGTAGGCCGCGTACCGGGTCAGCCAGTAGTCAACGCGGGGTGCACCGCCAGTACCTTCTTGCCGCCTCCGGCGAAAAGCCTGCTCTGGATCGGTGCCCGCGTTGCGGCACGCTGCGATCGCTCGATCGATGGCCTCTTCGAACCGTCGCCACTGCTCATAGCCGAGATGCGGCTGGAGCTCGCGGGCTGACCAGTACTCCACACCCCGCTCCGTCGTGCGGCGGATCGAGTCGAACGGGCTGCTGTCGCCGGTCGAGCCGAACAGGGTCAGGTCGCTCACTGCGTACCCGCCATCCGGTTGCGCCGGGCCGCGAACATGGCCCGCGCCTTCCGTACCGCAACCTCACGCTCGGCCAGCACCTCAGCCTCGGCGGCGTGGTCCAGGGCCTCCTCGACATACCCGATGACGAACAGGTCCGTGTCCGCGGTGTACGGGCCGAGCAGTGACTCGGCGTGGGCTACTTCCTCAGCGGTGGGGTCGAACGGATAACGGCTCATCGCGCACCGCCGGAGAGCAGCTGGTCGAGACGCCGCTCGAACTCCCCCGCCCGCTTCGCGTCGTACGAGGCGTCGAGCTGCTCCCACGCCACCAGTTCGGCGCGTTCTTGGGTCCGCTCTACGGCGTCTACCGCGTACTGCTGGTCGTCTGTGACGTTCCAGGAGACTTCTTCTGCTGTAGGACTGGTCATGCCGCACGCCCCTTGATCTCGCGGGACTTGTGGAGGCGGTTGTACTTCGGCGCCTCGGTTCGGATGGCATGGATCTCGGCGTCCAACACCTCGCCGAGCGAGTCGTACGGCTCATGCGTCCAGCGGTCGACCTCGGGCCACCACGGCGAACTCGTGAAGTGACCGCGCAGGCGGTTCAGGAAGTTGCAGGTCTGACCGATGTAGAGAACCGAGCCGTCGGCCGCGAAGAACCGGTACAACTCGTAGGCCGGCAGGTGGCCGACGAAGATGCAGTCGTCACAGAGGTCGTGAACCTCCGGCAACTCCAGGTAGGTCCGGGCCTTGTAGCCGATGCCGAGATAGATGCCACAGCGGGTGGCGACGATCAGCTGCGGGCCGTGGTGCGGAGTCCAGATGACCTCGGCCGACTCAATCAGGTGGCTCTTCGTGGTCGCGCTATGCGTAATCGAGGCGAAGCAACCGCGTGGGCGCGCCTTCGTGACCGCGGGGCTGCTCATGCCGCTGACCCCCGGGACGTCTCGCGGGCCTTCAGGTACTCCTGGTACGCGTCCTCGGAGATCCGGTACCGGCGCTTCTTCTTCCCGGTGCTGATGTTGATGCTGCGGATCGCACCGCTCGCGACGATCCGGTAGGCCGTCGACAAGGGGGTGTCGAGGCGTTCGGCGAACGCCGCGACGGTCATCTCCTTCTTCTTCTCGTTCTTCTTCTCGGCCATCACGCCACGTCCTTGGTGGGAGCCGGCACCCGCTTGACCAGTTCGCCGTACTTGTCGTCGCCGAACGTGGCCATAAGGCGGTCGATCGTGTCCTTGCCGGGCCTGGCGTATCCCGTCCGCAGGTGGCGCAACATCTGGTAGCTGATGCCGCAGCCGTCGGCGCGTTGCGGATCGCTGGTCCATCCGCGCTCTTCGCAGAGTTCGTCGAACTTCTCCAAGTCGATCGCCAGAACCTCGGCCCTCTCAGTCATGAGAGTCACCGTAGCCACTCACTCTCATCCACACAAGTCCACCGTTCGGAGGAGTGCTATTCCGTAACACGGTGACCGGTACTCTCGCGTGTGAGATGTTGGAGGTTCGTCAATGTTGGCTGGTCATAGCACCGCAAATGGCAACATGCAGGCCGCCAACCTCTCGCGCATGAGAGTGACATCAGGACAAAGCGGCCCTAGCCTTCCGACCATGCCGAAGGCATGGCCAGTGGCCGAGTTCCAGGAGTACTTGCGCGCGTGCATGGACGCTGCGGGCATTCCGGACTTCGCCGAGTTGTCCCGGCGGAGCGGCGTCGGGCAGTGGCAGTTCAGCACCTGGAAGCAGGGCAAGAACCAGCCGAGCGCGGCGAGTCTGCGGCGGATCGCGCCCGCGCTCAACATCTCACCGCTGAAGCTGTTCTTGGCCGCAGGTGTCAACGACGCGGAGGAGTTGGACCTTTCCGGTCAACCCGATCTCACCGTGCTGCCGGCAGAGATCCACGACTTCATCACTCTGTACCTCGACGACCGTCTAACAGCTGACCAGCGCCGGTACGCCCGGCAGACCGTCGCCTACATCACGTCAGGGCTGCGTGCCGAGCTGGCCAGATCACAGGTCAAGCCGTCCGGGCGACGCCGGGCCGGCTGAGCGGGCAGTCGGATATGACAGATCTTCCACGTTCACTCACTTGCCCTTCCGATCAGGCACCGATCGGTCACACGATGTTCAGACCAGGCGCCATCACGAGCCCCCCAGACCCCGGGGTTCCCAGACACACGAAGGTCCCCGCCCCGATTGGCGGATCGATGCCCGGACCTGCACTCCCGCCGAGGAACCAGGGGGCACCCGATCATGTACCGCATTATCAGCCGTGGCTGCGGAGTCGTCGCCGCGTGCTGCGCCACCTTCTACGTCATGGCACTCATCGGTGCCGCCATCGACCCCGGTGGCATCAACGTGTCGCGGCAACTCAGCACGATCCTGCTCACCGTCACCACCGTCTCCACGCTGATCGCGGTCCACGGCTGGCAGGTCGATACCAGCGCCCGCCGGGCCGCCGACGAGGCCGCCGAGCGGGCCGCCGCCGTGGTCACCCACGCCGTCGCCGGCTCGATCGAGCAGCTGCTGTTCCGGGTGGCGGAACGCACGGCCAGCACCGCCCACAACGAGCTGGTGGCCGCCATCAGCGAGGTCGCCGCTGGCGTCAGCGCCGACCTCTCCGACGCGCTGGGCGGGCGGGTCGAAACCTGGCTCGACCGGGCGCACACTAGGAGAATGATCGAAGAGGCCGCCGCCGGCCGGTCCAACGGCAACGTGTCCTCCATCAGCCGCCGGGAGCCCTGATGGCGTGGGTCCGGCAACTGCCGTCCGGCCTGTGGGCCGCAACCGTCTACCTGACCCCCGGGGACCCGGGCAGCCGCCGCACCGAGACCCACAAGCTCAAGATGGTTGTGACCGAGTGGGCCGTGGACATGGAGGCGGACATCCGCCGCGGCGAGCTGATCGACCCGCGGCTGTCCAAGACCCCGGTCGGCGAGGTGTGGGACAAGTACTGCGGGACGCGCCGGATCTCGAAGGCGGCCCGCGCCCGGGACGCCTCGATCTTCCGGTGCCACGTCCGGCCCCGCTGGGGCGACACCCCGGTCGGCCGGATCCTGAAGCCGGACGTGCAGAAATGGGTCATCGACCTGGAGACCGCCCACGCCGACGACTGCCGGTCCAAGAAGTGTGAAGGCTGCCGGCACGGGGGCTGGGTCATCATCGCCGCCCTGAACGTGATGAAGGCGGTCATGGAACTGGCGGTCGACGCCGGGATGATCCGTTCGAACCCGGCCCGGCGGGTGAAGGCGCCGATGCCGCCGGCGCACGAGGCGCGCATCATCGACCCCGACGAGGAGGAGGCGATCCTCGTCCGGCTCGACACACTGTTCCCCGGCCGCCGCGACGCGCGGTTGTTCGTCGAGACCCTGTTCGAGACGGGTGCGCGGTGGGAGGAGATCGCCGGGGTCTCCCGCCCGGCGGTGGACCTGCGGGCCAGCCTGATCCGGTTGGGCCCGGTCATGGAACGCGACGGGACCGTCCGGGACTACCCGAAGGGTGCCCGGACCCGCCAGGCCGCCGGGTTCCGTAACGCGTCGGTGAGTCCGGAGCTGCTCGGCCGGCTGCGCCCCGTCGTGCTGGCGACTGCCCCTGACGGGCTGGTGTTCACGGCGAGCGAGGGTGGGCCGATGCGCTACCCGACGTGGTTGCGGCGGGTGTGGAACCGTGCCCTGCGGGTGCCGGTGCTCGACGAGCGGGGCAGGCCGGCCAGGGGTGCGGACGGCCAGCCGTTGTGGACGCCGCTGATCGACGAGCCGTTGCCGACGCCGCACGACACCCGGCACACCTACGGGACCACGTTGGCCAACGACGTGCCGGAGGACCCGGCCGAGCGGTTGGAGCTGCACGACCGCATGGCGCTGATGGGGCATGCCGACGTGCGTTCGGCGATGCGCTACACCCACTCGAACGACAGCCGGTTCGACCGGGCGCGCAACGCCCGGCAGCGGCGCAAGTCAGGGTGACACACCGACGATTGATCGACTACGAAAACACACCGCCGACTCATGATCTCTGCGTGGAGATCGCGAATCGGCGGTGTTTTTCCTGGTGGGCGATACTGGGTTTGAACCAGTGACCTCTTCCGTGTCAAGGAAGTTCAGGCGTCTTCCCGACCTGCTGCGGCCCCGCTGATCATGGCGTTGGCCTGCCCGTACCGTCTCGGGGGTTCTCAGGGATTACCACGGATTCTCATGATCCAAACTCACGCCCAACTCATCATGATCAGAGCGGTGGATCAGCCGCCACGTACGTGGCCTTGCCCTGTTGTCCCCTTGTCCACCCGTCCCGACCGAGCAGCATCAGCGCGGACTTGACCGTGGTCTGGCTCGTGTCCAGTTCCTCGGCGAGCTTGGAGATCGACGGCAGCGGGTGGCCCGGCGGCCATTCGCCGGAACGGATCCGGGCGACGACGGACTCATAGACACGGATGTACTCGGCGGGCACGGCGAAACTCCCAGCTTGGCGGCCCGCCAATATCATCACGTCCTCACTGTGTGCAGCAAGACAGTGTTGTCTTAGTCAGCTTAGCCGACTATGTTGCCAGTGGGGCGTTTCCCCCGGCTTGGCGGCCAGGGCTTCAGCCCCCCGGGCCGGAGCCCCCCGCCAGGGAGCAACTCCGGCCCGGTCCCTTCTTCGTGTCCAGGAGGGCCTCCGCATGACCGGACCCGATCCCACCCCGACGTCTCCACCGGTGGAGCTGTCCTCCCCGCGGAGGTGCCCGCACTGCCGCGCCGAGGTCACCGGCGTCATCCAGCACCGGGTGCACCGTGGCCCGGCCTGGCTCGAACTGCAGCCGTGCGGGCACGCGACGACGCAGATGGGCTTCCTGACCACGCCATAGGCTGGCGGCATGCGAGCTGAACTGCGGTACCGGATCGACACCGAGTGGCTGCTGGAAGTGGTCGACTACCACGACGGTGGGCGGGTCACCGGGTTCTCCGAGTCGATCGAGGCTAAGCGCGGCACCGAGTGCGCGGCGGCCGAGGAGCGGCTCCGGCGGGCCGGTCGCACCGTCACCTCGGCCTGGGCGCAGGTCGAGGGCGGTTGGGACGCCGACGTGTCCGGACGCTAGGACTTCTGCGTCACCGTGACCTGGACGCTCAGCTACCGGTGTCCGGATATCCGCTCCGCCAGCCCGTACAGCTCGCCGGTGGAGCGGCGGCGGGCCCGGTCGAGCAGGGACCGCACGGTCTCCGCGGCGAGCGGGTTGGCCCGGGTCCGTGCCGGGGCGAGCCGTTCGGCGGCCGCGAGCATGCGTACCGCTTCGGGGTCGCGGCCGGTCGCGGCGAGCGCCCGGGCGACGTCGAGGTAGAAGGTGGCCCGGCGGCTGACCGAGGCCACCTGCTCGGCCTGGGTCTCGTTGGCCATGGCCACGGCCTTGCCGGGGTCGCCACCGTCGGCCTCCATGGACACCCGCCAGAACCGGATGTTCGTCGGGCCGAAGTTCAGCCCGAGCGTGGTGGTCTGCCCGGTCGCGGCCGCGATGGTCTCCGCCTCCGCGATCCGCTCGGCCGAGCCGGTCTCGTCACCCTGGGCGTAGGCGCCGAACGCGGCGGTGAGCAGGAGCTGGCCGCGGACCTCCAGCGCGTCGGGCTGGTCGACGTGCGCGGCGAGTTCGGCGGCGGCGGAGTCGGCCACGAGTTGGGCGCGCCGGTACAGCCCGCACCCGGTGGCGGCGTGCGCCCGGGAGTAGGCGGCGAGGCCGAGCATCACCGGGTCGCCGAGGAGTTCTGCGGCCTGCTGGGCGCGTTCGCCGACGAGCGCGGAGCCGGTCGCCTCACCCAGGTACCGGATGCCGAACGAGGCGGTTTCGTGGGTGCGGACGAGCAGCCGCAGCGCGCCGGCCTTGGCGGGCCCGAACGCGGACGCGTGCAGGGCACGGATCAGCGCGGGCAGCCGACGGGCGGCGGCGTAGTCGTCGCAGCGGTCCCGCAGGTCACGGATCAGGTGGAACTCGCGTTCCAGCTCGTCGAGCGGCCCGGGTTCGCCGTCGGGGGTGTAGGTGAGGTCGGCCTCGACCACGGCGCGCATCAGCTCGTAGGCGGTCCCACCGGTCTCGGCCTGTTCCCGGTCGGCCGGCACGGCGGACCGGCCGGTCAGCTCAGCGACGGAGCAGCGCAGCGCTTCGGCGATGCGGGCGATCACGAACCGGTTGTCGGCGGACTGCTTGCCGTTCTCGATGCGGCTCCAGCTGGCGATCGAGATGCCGGCGTAGTCGGCGGCCTGGCGGGCGGACAGGCCGCGGGCGAGGCGTTGAGCGCGGATTCGTTCGCCGATCGATGAGGTCACGAACCCAACGTTACACATCCGTATCACTGATTGCGATACGGATACGTAGCGTCGCGCCATGGACCCCACCGAGACCGCCCGGGCCGTCATGCGCAGGCACCAGCCCAGCCGCTGGTGGATCGTCGTCGGGATCAGACGCTGCCAGCAGGGTTGCGGGCGTTGGCCCTGCGGCTTCTGGCACAACGCCCGGGACCAGCGGGACCGGATCCTCGACGAGGCGGCGATCGCCCGGATGCTGGCCATCGTCGCCGAGCTGCACGAGCCGAACCGCCCGCGGCGGGGGGTCCACGATGCGCAGCGGTGAACTGGTGCGTGTCGAGGTGGACCCGGCGCTGGTCCTCGCCGAGGTTCTGCTCCGCCTGCGTCACGCCGGCGCCGACGTGTCCACGGACCAGGGGTCCATGTCCTGCGCCTACAAGCACCTCACGGGGGTGCTCGTAGCGCTGGGTGTGCCGGTGGACGTGGGGGTGCTGGGTGAGGCGGATCTCCTGCTGCTGCGGTGCGTGGCGGCTAGAGGTCGGCGGGCGGGCGCTCCGGTAGCTCCGCGTCCGGCATGCGCAGGTACCAGCGGATGAGTTCGCGCAGGACGGTGGCGCGGTCCGTACCGGCGGCGGCGGCTCGTTTGCCGAGGTCATCCCAGAGCGAGCCCATGCGGATAGTCCGCTTGGTCGTCCCCTTGCCCGGCATGCGAGTGAGGGTGTCATGACATTGGCCTTCTGGCGAGCTTGCGGGTGTCATGGCACCCATCCTACAGTGGGTGCCATGACACCCGAAGATGGCGCCGCACGGGCCGCTGGGCGACCCGCGTATTCGCTGTACGTGATACTCGCGGTGTTCCCCGCCGTCGCGGTCTGCGCGGCGATCACCCATCAGTACCTGCATCTCGCGCTGGCCCTCGCGATGACAGGACTTACGTACCTCGCGATCCGCATCGTCGATCTAGCGAAGTTCGCGCAAGTCTGGGACGCGGCGATCAAGTACTCGAACGCGCGCCTGATTGCGGACGCCGACCGCGTAGAGCGCATGTTCGACCAGCTTCCGCCCAGAAGCTGCGGCGGCGGCTACCTCTACGCGCTTCTGTTCGACACGGGCGCCATCAAGGTCGGGCAGACCGAGGAACCCCGCACCCGTCTTCGCAAGCACCGCAGGGATGCGGATGCCTACGGCGTATCGGTGATCGACTTTTGGCTGTCGTCGCCGCATGTGGAGTTCATCCAGAACGAGACGGTCCTTCTCGCCCTGTGTTCTCGTGCCGCCCGTCGGAGCAAGAACGAGTACTTCCGTGGCATCGCGCTTGACCGGGTGATCCGGCTCGCTTCCACACTTCAGATGACGGCCGCCGTTGAGCAGGTCGCGCGATGACCAGAACCCAGCTCAAGCGGATCCGTTGGGCTGTCCGCGGCGCGCTCGTGCTGGGCATCGCGGCGAGCATCACGGCGAACGTGCTCCACGCGGAACCGATCGCGGTAGCGCGGATGATCGCGGCGTGGCCGCCGGCCGCCCTGCTGATCACGTTGGAACTGATCGCCCGGGTGCCCGTCCACCGCCGCGGATTGGCGGCCGTCCGCCTGCTCGCTACCGGAATCATCGGCGGTATCGCCGCCTGGGTTTCGTACTGGCACATGGCGGCCGTGGCGCAGCGCTACGGGGAGACCGGCGCCGCCCCATACCTGATCCCGGTCAGCGTCGACGGGCTTGTGGTGGTCGCCTCGATCTGCCTGGTCGAGATCGCTGGCCGAATCCGCGAGGTCGGTAGCGAGCCTGCCAAACTTCCCGTCGAAGTTCCCGCCGTTCAGCCGGAACCTGCGCAGGTCACGGCCGATCAGACCGCGGATGCGGTTCCGGCCGAGGTTCCTGCACCGGACGCGGAGCCGAGTGACGACGACGATCGCTCCGCCAAGACCCGCAAGATCCCAACGCCGTCGATCCCTCGTCGCCCGTTCGCTGTCACCCAGCGCGCGGCCGCGGCCATGCAGGCGGACGGGATGGACGTGCCGAAGATCGCGGAAGCCCTGGGTATCTCGGCTCGACAGGTGCGCAACGCGTTGAAGCCCGTTCCTGTCAACGGCAGTTCCCCCGGTCCGGAGCCGGACCGGGGTTAGTTAGACCACCTACCGATAGGAGTAGATCAGTGGCGGAGACACCCGCACAGCAGGCAGCTCGCCTACGCCGAGACGCGGAGGCATACCGCGCGGCCGGCCTGACCAATGCAGCAGCACGGACCGAGCGGTTGGCCACCAAGGCTGAGCGCGCCAAGTAGGAGGAGATCGAGATGGCGAAGAGCCTCGACAGGCAGTTGGCGGACGCGGCGGCGATCAGCGCGCGGAACACCGCGGATCGGCATCCGGACAACGCCCGGATGCAGGAGATCGCCCAGCAGATCGAACAGCAGGCACGCAACACGAAGTAGGGGAGATCGAGATGGCGAAGGAAGACGCTCGGGCGGACGCCGCGCACGCGGCGATGCAGGCGATGGTCGCTGGAGCGAAGGCGGCCGCGAAGAAAGAGGGCCCCGCTGGCTGGAACAAGCCGGCTGGCGGCGGCAAGAAGTAGAGACCGCGGGGTGCGGGGCCTGCTCTTGGTAGGGGACGGTCCGCACCCCGCTCCCCCCTTTGGAGGAGTGAGTAGTTGACCACGGAACCGGAGACGCTCGGTCCGTTCGATCCGGCGAAGATGCCGCGCGAGGGGTCGGATACCAGCTTCGAAGTGGAGCTGGACGAAGAACGGCCACGGCGACATGAGCCGGTGTACGTGGACGTCGTCGCACGTAACGACGAGTTGCTGCCGATCGTGCCGGCGAACTGGCGGACGCTGGAAAACGCACGGGCGAGCATCCGGCGGATCGCCGCCCGGTGGTGGCACATCTTCCGGTGGCACGCACTGCGCGCCCCGTGGCATGGGCTGCTGCTGCTGTGGTTCGCGTTCATCGGCGCGTTCCGGCTGGTCGGGCGGCAGTTGCGGTGGTGGTGGGTGTCCGAGCAGGACGACCTACGCCAACGCGCCGCGACCGACAACGAGCCCGAGGTGTGGTCGAAACTGACGGACCAGGCCCGGGCGATCCGCCTCTACCGGGGGGTTGTGCTGCTCGGCGAGGTCGTGGGCCTGGTCGTGATGCTGGTACTGCTGCACTACGCGCCGGGCTGGGTGGCGGTGCTGATCGTGGTCGCGGCGGTGCCGGTGCTCGCGCGCGCCGGCCGGCCGGGGCGGCGGGTCATCGGCTCGGCGGTGGTCGCGACACGCTTCCGCAAACTCAACTCCGACATCGTGCTGCGCGCCTACCACGCCGCAGGACTGGGACATCCTGACAAGCCGGGTCAGAAGGTGGAGTTCCTGTCCACGATGGCCCGCGACGCCACCGGCCAGGGCTCCCAGGTGCTGGTCGCGCTCGCGCACGGACGGACCTTCACCGAGGCGATGAACGCCCGCGAGAAGATCGCCTCCGGGCTCGACGTCGCGTTGTCGCAGGTCTACCTGACCAGGGACAAGCTGTCCAACCGGTCGCACCATCTGTACGTATCCGACGTCGACCCGCTCTCGATCCCCGCCGGCCGGTCCCCGCTGCTGGACTGCAAGGTCCGCGACATCTGGACCGCGGCGCCGCTCGGGCTGGACGAACGCGGCCGGCGGGTCAACCTGCCGCTGCTGTTCCACTCGGTGCTGGTCGGGGCGCAGCCGCGTAAGGGCAAGACGTTCACCGCCCGCTCGCTCGCGCTGTTCGCCGCCCTCGACCCGCACGTACGGCTGTCGGTGTTCGACGGGAAGGGCTCCCCCGACTGGCGAAAGTTCGCCCTGGTGGCCTGGTCGTTCGGGTTCGGCCTGCTGCCGGACAGGATCCAGGGTGATCCGCTGGAGACGCTGGTGTGGACGTTGCAGCAGATCAAGCAGGACGTCCTACGCCGCAACGTGAAGCTGTCCGAGTTGCCGACGTCGATCTGCCCTGAAGGGAAGCTGACCCGCGACATCGCCCGGGATCCGCGCTTCGGGATGCCGGTGTGGGTGGTGATCCTCGACGAGTTCCAGGAGTTCCTGAACAGCGGCGACGACGAGCGGGACCTGGTCGTTGCTGACCTGCTGGTCTTCATCGTCAAGGTCGGTCCGTCGGTGGGGATCATCCCGGTCGACTCCACCCAACGGCCCTCAGGGATCGGCTCCACCGGCAAGGTCGCGAAGCGGTTCACCGACTTCCGCGACAACCACCTGACCCGCTTCGCGCTGAAGACCGGATCGTGGCAGGTCAGCGACCTCGTACTGGGCGCGGGCGCCTACTCGGAGGGGTACGACTCGTCGGCGCTACCCAACGGCGACGGCAGCGACGGCGGCTACGACTACCGCGGTATCGGCATCCTGTACGACTCCCCCGTCGGCAACGCCACCGTGCGCACGTTCCTCGCGGACGGGCAGGACGCCGAGAAGATCCTGCTCGCCGCCCGGGCGGCCCGGGAACGGGCCGGCACCCTCGACGGCATGGCCGCTGGCGAAGCGGTCGCCCAGCAGGTCCGCGACGTCCTGTTCGACACCGTCTCGGTGTACCGGGCCGGCGAGGCATGGATCTCCTGGCAGCAACTCGCCAGCCGGCTCGCCGAGCAGATGCCGGAGTACTACGCGGACACCACCAAGGAGGCGATCAGCGCGAAGGTCCGGGCGCTCGGCGCCAAGGAGAAGAAGGGCCGGGACGGGGGGCAGTCGCTGTGGGGCGTTCCGCGTTCGGAGGTCGAGTTGGCCATGAAACAGCGGGAAATCGGGGCTGCGCGGTGAAAGCCGGAACGCGGAACGCTACGGCGTTCTCGCAGGCGGGAGGCGTTCCACGATCCGTTCCGCGCGCGGAACGCGTTCCGAGCACTGCGGAACGCCGCGAGACTCGGAGGCATCGATGCGCGTAACGATCGGTCTAGTGCTGATGGCGATTCTGATCTACCTCTCCGCGTGTGCCTGGGTGCCATTCGCCCGATGCTCCCGCTGCCACGGCACTGGCGTCCGGATGGGCAAGACCCGTCTGCTTCGTCGGCCGGTCGGCAAGCCGTGCCGTTGGTGTCGGCAGAGCGGCCGGCGGCTGCGGTGGGGGCGACGGGTCTGGAATCGGTTCGCCCGGATCCGGGCGGCGGCCGACCGGTGAACACCTTCGCCATCGGCGTACTCGTCGGCGCCCTCCTCATCGGCAGCCTCGGCGCCAGCTACCAGCGCACCGTCCGGGCCCGCTCCGACTGGGTGGGCCTGCGCAAGGCGCACCACGGCGCCCGCCGCACGTTCTGGCGGGAGCTGGGCGGCCTCGTCGGTGCCGCCCTGGCCCCGATCCTCGGCGTGGTCGCGCTGCTGACCGTCCTGTACTGGATCGGGCGGTCGCGGTGAACGAGGTCGTCCGGGACTGGCCGGTCACCGAGGCCACCCGCACAGCCCTACGACTCGCCGAGGAACGGGGGCAGCTGGTGTCCGCCGAGCGTCGCGGCGACGTGGTCCGGGTGGTTCTGCGGGATGTCGTGGTTCGTCGCCGGGCGCAACCAACCACGACAGGACCACGACAGACCACCACACGACGCGCGGCCGTTGTCGGGGCCTCCGTCGGGGCTGGGCTCGGAGCTGCCGGCGCGGCGGCCTGGGGGGTTGTGGAGCTGTTCATCTGGGCGGCCGGGCACGTTGCCGTCATCCTCGGCGGGGCGGTCGCCCTCCTCTTCGTCGCTGCGCTCTTGACCCGCTTCCTGGTGGGTGGCGGGGACAGCCATCCCTGTAACCGGTAGGTCAGCTCTCATCCAGGAGCGCGCGGTGACGCTGGACGTAGCGGCGCAGCTCGGCCTCGACGACCTGGGTCATCTTCTCGCCGCGCTTCACAGCGATCTTCTCCGCGTCGTCCCAGACGGTCCCGATGCGGATGTTTCGCTTCGGGGTCTGTCCGGTGGCTGGCCGGCCGCGGCGCTTGGGTTCGGTCTCCTCCATCATACATTTAATGTACCACAGAATCTCCATTCCAGCTAGGCCCCCCGGTCCAGCCGGCACCACAAATTTGTACCACCGAAAACCCTTGCACTCCCCGGCTTCGTCTGGGTATACTTGTGGTACAACAAAGGGAACACACCAGGGAGGACAGAGAGATGGACGAGCGGACCTACACCGAGACGATCGAACTCCTGAACAACGTCGAGCGCATCCACACCACGATCGCGATGACCAGCCCCACCACCGGGCGGACCGCCAAGGTCCCGGCCAGCCGGGTGGACGAGCGGCTCGCGGCGGGCTGGACGGTCGCGAAGTAGGCGGAGGGCACGGGGGCCCTCCGGGGCCCCCACCTTCCCTTAAGATCATTTGATACGTTTCAATCGGTCCGCGCAATTTTGGGGCCACATCCTCCCTGGACAGCACAGATCCGGCCCCGGATCTCCCTGAGGGAGACCGGGGCCGGAGTCTTTCTACGCCCCCCCGTTGACATAGCCAACGGGGGGACGTATATTTAGGTCATGACAACGAAATGGAACCAGCTCACCAAGGCCCAGCAGAACGCCGGCCGGCGGCTCGCCGAACGGGCCTGGGCCGTCGGCGTCGAGGTCTCCGTGACCCGCGCGGCCACCGACCGGGCGACCGTGCTCGCCGAGGTCGAGGCCGCCGAAGCCACCAAGGTCGCCGGGTGAAGCGCGACGACCTGCCGGCCGACCCGGCCGAGGCCATCGCTACCGTCGACGCCCGCCGCGCCGAGCTCGCCGCAACAGATCAGGATCTGGTCCTGCTTCGCGCCGAACTGCTCCGCGAGCTGGTCGGCGACGGGCGTGGCGGCAAGCAGCGCGCCGCCCAGGTTCTGGGTGTTTCCTGGACCCAGGTCCAGCGTGCCCTCGGCGAGGACGTGACCCGCCGCGTCCGCGCCGCCATCGAGTCCGCCGACCTGGACCGCGACGCCTACGTGGTCCGTGTGGTCGGCGACCACGCCGAGGTGCGGCTCAGCACCGCCCTGCTCGACGACGCCCCGCGGCGGCGCACCGCCCGCTGGGTGGCGCTCGGCAACACCGCCGGGAACCTGCTCACCGCCTTGCGTCGGGCCGGTCTCGACGTGGCCGGCGACGACCGGTCCGTGGACGACGGCAACTTCGGGCCGACGCCGGCCCTCGTCCGCGGCGACGTCGTCGAGGTGAGCGTCACGAAGGAGCAAACGTGAGCAACACCCTGACGCACCTGCTGACCCTCGTCACCCAGATCGGCGACGACGTGCAGGAACGCGTCGTCGACCAGCTCCCCCACGACAGCATCGGCGCGCGCCGGTACCCGCTCTGGAGCCGGATCACCCCGGACCAACGCACGATCCTGGACCGGGCGATCCGGGCTGTCCGTGAGGCATGCACCCGTGCGGCCGACGCCATGACCGACGCCGACCACGCGGCGATCCGCCGGATCTGGGATCAGGCGTACCGCGTCGAGTCGATGGTCCGCGGCTACGAACCTCTGATCGGCATCCCCGCCATGCCGGCCTCGGCCGAGCCTCCGCCGTGGACCCCGCCGCCGCAGGGTTGGACGCGGTCCTCCCCCGGCCAGCGGCTCGCCGACCGGGAACACGACTGCCAGTACTGCGGCCCGAGCGGGCCATGCGACTGCCCCTAAGGAGAGGATCATGATGAAGTTCGTCAACCTGACCCGCCACGCCGTCACCGTGTACCCCCCGGGGACACCGGAGCTGATCTCGCCGAGCGAACACCGGCCGGTGCTGGACCTGCCGGTGGGCGAGGCCGAAGCCCGGGTCGAGGAGACCATTACGCCGGACGGCGGTGACGGCCCGGTGCCGATGTCGACCCTGTCCTCCGGTGCTGTGATCGGCCTGCCCAAGCAGGTCAACGGCACACTCCTGGTCGCGTCCCGGCTCACCGCGATCGCGCTGTACGTGGCCGGCGAGGATCGGCCGGACGTGGTGTTCCCAGTCGGTCAGGTCCGCGCGATCGTCGGCGGCATCCAACGGGTAATTGGCTGCCGATCGCTGGCCCGGATGCCCGCCGTGGACCCGTCACGCCTGACCCCCGGCGACCTGCGGGTCATCCAGATCGCCCTGTGGAATCAGGGCGTCAGCGGCAGCGTCGAATACGCGCTTGCCGCCCGGATCAGCCATCTCTTGCCGGACGTCGCGTGAGCCCCACCCTGCTCCTGACCCTCGGCGCCCCGGGCTGCGGCAAGAGCACCGCGGCCCGGCTGTGGCAACTCACCGGCCCCCGCGGCCCCCACGCCCGCCCCCGGGTGCGGATCAGCCGGGACGAGCTACGCGCCGTGCTCCACGGCGCCGACTCAGCCCAGCTCGGCGCAGACGGCGACCCGGACGCGGAGCGGCGGGTCACCATCGCCCAGCGGGCCGCGGTCACCGGCCTGCTCGTCGACGGCGCCGACGTGATCATCGACGACACCAACATCCGCCCCGGCGTACTGGCCCGGTGGATCGAGCTGGCCGGCCAGGTCGACGCCCGGCCGATCGTGTGGGATTTCCGGGCGGTGCCGGTAGAGACATGCCTCTCTCGCATCGCCGAGCGGGTCGCCGCAGGCGGCCGGCATGTGCCCGAGTCGGTGGTGCGCCGGCTGCACGCCGAGGCGCTGCGCTTGGTCGTCCCCGGCGACGTGACGGTGACGCGCCACGGCGCGCACGCGGTCGCCCGACACGCAGAAGCCGGGCCCCCGCACTCGACGCCTGACCCTCGACAGCCAGAAAGGAACAGAACGATGTACATCGCCGACTACGAAATCCCCTGCCTTGAGAGCGACTTCTACGGGGATGGCGACCGCGCCGCAGGTGAGCGGCTCCTCCGGTTCTACGAGACGGAGATGGCCTCGATGGCGATCCGGCGTGCCCGGATCGTCGAGCGGCTGGCGGAGATGGACCGCGCGCCGATCTATGTCGAAGCGGAGGTCGTCGACGAGGACACCTACGAGGCATGATCCTGGACAAGCACGAAGCGGCCCGGCCCACGAATGGGCCGGGCCGCTTCGGTTTGCTTGATCAGAACGGCCAGTCGGCGTTACGACCGGCCTCGATCAGCGGAATCATCCGGAACGCCGCATCGGTCATTCCGCCGAACTCGATCCGGTTGGTGGAGCCGGCGTCGAACGCGGCCGGCCGGTACCCGCCCAGGTTGAAGCCGTACAACGGGGTGGTCCGCGGGATCGCGGACGTGGTGCCGGAGTCCATGGTTTGCATGTCCGAGATCAGAACCACCCGGTCATGCCCGGCGAAGGTGCGGCGCAGCGACCCGGCGATGTTGGTGCCGTGTCCGTCCTCACCGGAGCGGCGGACGAACTTGTCGACCTCCCGGATCACGGAGTCACCCCGGGCGATCGATTGGCGGAACGGGCGGGCGCCGTCTGCGAACCCCACCAGGTCGACCTGCTCGCCCCGGGCGGCGAGCGCCACCCCGAACACGGCGGGGCCTTGAGCGGGGTGACCTTCGGAACGCGCCGAGTGGCCGAGGCTGGTCATCGAGCCCGAGGTGTCGACGAGGACCAGGGTGCGGCCCGGGAACGCCGGCAGGTTGCCCAGGGATGCCTGGAGCGCCTTGTCGAGGGCGTGGCCCCACCGCAGCGACGGGGCTGCCTCGTAGGCCGAGAGGAACCGGAATGGGAACTGTCGCGACTTCGCGACCTGCGCCGGGTCGGCGAGCCGCGTCGCCACCTGCTCGGCAACACTGTCCGGGACGCCGGCCTCGTCGAAGTTACGCAGATTCCGCAGCAGCGCCATGTACCCCATCGACGGGATCAGCGACTCCCACAGGCGCGCCTTGTCGACCTTGGAGCCGACCAGCGACAGCGCGTCCTCCCAGGTCATCCCGGCCCGCTTCAGTGCGTCGGCGTTGAGGAGCGCCTCCGGCTCGCCCTCGGCCGCCTTCCGGAGCCACAGGTTGAACGAGACCATCTCCAGAGCCGCCAGCTCATCCGCGACCTCGTCGCGTCCATGACGGCGGTTCAGAGCGTGGCGGAACAGGCAGCCCTGGGACAGCGTCGATGGTGTCGGGTGGACGAGGTCGAGCACGTCCGCGAAGCGGAAGCCCTTGCTCGCCGTGTCGTACTTCAGGAGCGCGTACTCGGTGTAGGCGTGCCGTACAGCGTCGGCGACGCCGCGCTTCACCGGCTTCGGGATCGCCCGGCCGTAGCGTGACGTCCAGTAGGCCAGGGCCTCTCCCGGCTCGTCCGCGCGCTGGAGCACCGACGCGACGATCTGCCTGGCGCCGGGCAGCTTCGCGTCGAGCATGGCCTGCGCTGCTTCGAGCGCGCCGACCAGGGATGCGGAGCGCATGTTGCCATCGCCGCGCAGCCAGCCGAGGAACCGCCGCGTCCAGTCCGGATCGGCGACGGCGACCTGGCGCACGAGGGTGGCGTACCGGTTGTCGCGCTGGTCGGCGCTCTCGTAGAAGGTGTTCTCGCCGACGAAGTTGCTCACCGCGAGCAGGAACAGCTCCGACTTGGCGTCGCGGACGTACCCGGGTCCGCCCTCGTGGGTCACGGTCGACGGCGTGCGCTCGGCCACGATCGGGCCGGCGCCGCGAGCTGCGCGGGTATCGGTGACGTTGAACTTCGCCATGCGAAACGGCTCCCATCCGGAAGGAAGGGAGCCGCGTTGCAGAAGAAGTGCCCGAGATCAAGACGGTGGCGGGAACCGTTACGCGCTCTACTACTGAGCTACCACCCGTCGTTGATCGGGTGGGCAGGGATTCGCACCCTGCGACCTCGCACTCCCAAAGTGAAGTATCCGCTACCTGCGCACCGGGCACTGCCTCTGAAGTTGTACTCCCCGAGATCAAGTCGTGTGCCGGCGATACCGCACGCCAATTGCGGCTGGCGAGCCGAGGAAACCCCTCGCGGGGGTCGGCTGCCCGGATTCGAACCGGATTCCTGTGAAAGAAGTAGCCGTCACACTGCGCACCGGGGAGGTGCATATCAAGTTGTCATGCCCGGCCGAGATCAAGGCCGCCAGCGGTGTTTTCATCGCAGAAGTAACCGAAGGCTTCGCACCGGTCGAGCAGGGCCGACGGTACACCTCGTTGCTGATCTGTTCCACCGACATGCTGAAGCGGCCCGCCCACGCCTCGGAGGAAGGCGCGAGCGGGCCGCTGTGCGGGGTGAACGGTGGAAGATTTCGGAGGCGCCGCTACACGGCGGGTGGCCGGCCGAGTGCCTTCGCTGTCGAGGCTGGGGAGTTGACGTGCCGACGCGCCCACCAGGCCAGCACCAGTGGTGCGACCAGCCCGATGGCGTAGAGGACCGCGGTCTGCTGGGTGTTGTCCAGCGGTAGCCCCCAGGCGACGAGGACGCCGAGGAGGGCGGTGGCGACGGTGACGATGCTCGCCCGGGACAGCAGCGGCTCGGTGGCGGTGCCGGTCACCACGCCGGAGTTGGTGGTGCTGTTCATGTTGATCTCCTTCAGGAGCCGGGCCAGGGATGGGTAGGCGTCCACCAGCCCATCGCGAAGTGGCCGGCGAGCCATATCCCGCCGATGGCGAGGGCGGTACGCCCCACGATGACGAGCGGAGTGGGCCGCTTGTCGTAGACGTTGAACCAGGCCCACACGTGCTCCGACAGGCTCGAACCGGGTTTCTTGCTGGCCAGTGCCACGCCTTCCTCAACCACGAACCAGGCGATCCACAGCAGCCAGCCGATCGTCCAGCCGGACATCAGATCCGCCCGAAGATCAGTATCCGAGGATCGCGTGGATCCGGCCGCAACTCCCGGTACCGGAAGGTCCGGGCCGTATCAAGGGTCAGCGTCTCGGGGTTCCGTCGCTGACGTAGTGGACGATCCGACCAACAGACGGCTCCATGCCGATTACTCCTCGTCGAGAACTTGGGGTCACGGATTCTGGCGGCCACGCCATGGTCCCCACGCGGTGAACCCGGCGAACGCGAGATGAGCGGCCACGAACGCGAAACCGAGGACGACGAAGTCGATCCCGCCGAGGTGGGCGTGGAACAGCGCGAGTACGAAGCAGATCAGGGCGACGACGGCGAGCATGGGTTTCTCCCTCAGGCGAGTCCGAGTCCGCGATCGTCATCGAGCAGGCCGCATGCCTCGGAGCAGTAGAGCTGGATGATCGGCCGGCCGTCCGTGGTGCGGGTGGTGATGCGGTAGCCGCCGGGCATCTGCTGGCCGGGTGGGCCGGGCCAGGGTTGGTCGCAGCCGGGTCGGTCGCAGATGGGTGGGCCGGACTCGTCGGAGATCAGCATCTTGACCACCATCGGACCTACTTCAGTAGCAGCGCGATCACGGCGAAGATGACACCGGCTGCTCCGAGCAGGTAGCCCCAACCCGCGTTGAGGCCGGTGCTCTTGCCCTCGGTCTTGTCCATCCGGGTGGCGAGGTCGGAGACCCGGTCGGCGAGAGCTTGGAGTTCGACCCGCGATGGAAACGACGCCGTCTGGTCGGACAGCGTCTTTCGGAACTCGTTGACCGATTCGAACCTTTTTTCGTTGGCGGTCTCAGCTTTCGCCACGGCTTTCTCCGCTGCGATCAGCGCCGTCTGCACGGCTTTCTCCGCTGCGAGCAGTGCCGCGGTCAGGGCCTGCCCCTGTGCGTCGAAGCGCTGCTGGTAGCGAAGGTCCATCTCGACGAGCAACGCCCGTACGTGGTCAAGCGCGCTGACCCCACGCATCAGCCGCAGCCGAGTTCAGCCCGCAGGTTGTGGATGTCCGCCGCCACCCGCTGCCCGGTCGGGGACTGCGGCGGGGTGGCCCGGTACGCCTCGTCCAGGGTGGTCAGCAGCTTGCACCAGCGCTGGTCGTTGGCCCGTTCGGCTTTGTCCTGCTCGCTGACGGTGCGGTTGGTGTACAGCACTCCCCCGACGCCGAGGACGATCAGAAGCAGCACCGACACGGCCAGCGTGTACCAGGCCGGCATCGTCAGCTCGCGGGCTCGCTCCATCACGTCGCGTCACCGCCTCACGAGGGCGTAGACGAGGATGAGGACGGCAGCGGCGGTGAGGACGGCGTAGACGGGGACGGCGATTCTGGCGTGCCTGATGCGCCAGGGGACTGCGTGGGTCGTAGCTGCCATACCCCCATAGCCGTACGTGCCGCCAGCAGGCCGGCGCAGTAGGCCATGATCGTGGCGTCGATCCTGCTGGACGCGTAGAAGGTCCACAGGTTCAGGGCCATCCCCCCGCCACCCAGCACGATCGCCACCGCGTCCGCTGCCAGCGTCAGAAATCGCTCTGGCTTCACGCACCGCCGCTCCCATCTCCGCCCGGTCCCACCGTGAAGCGGGTTTGTGATGCCCTGCCACGGGGTCTAGGTGGCCGGGGTGTTGTGCGTGCTGCGGGGGGTCAGGAGTCGAGGGAGTCGGCGGCGGCGCGTTCGGCGGCGGCGAGGCGGTGCCGCAGGTCGGCGATCTCGGTTTCCAGGGGCTCCACCGCGTCGTGGACGGCGTCGGCCACGCCGGCGAGGATGGCTGCCACGTCCACGCTTCCACCGCCGGCGGTGATGGCTGCGGCGAGGGCGTCGACCACGGTCTTGAGTGCCGCGTCCCGGGCGGTCTCCGCGGTGGCCGCGGTGAGCAGCTGGTCGAGTTTGGCGCCGTTCGCCGCCGCCATGGCTGCGGCGGTGGCGGCCTGCTGCCACGTGAACGCCAACGCGGTGTCGCGTTGCTGCCCGGCGTACCCGGGGGCGCCCTGGGTCAGGGCCGCACCGTTCGGCTCCCCAACATGCCATTCGCTGCCCATGGTGACTCCTTCGAAGAATTCCCGGAGCAGGCCGAGGAAGTTGCCGTCGCCCGCGCGGCGGCCCTCGCTGTCCCGGAAGAACGAGAGATGGGTGTGGTAGAGGTGTGAGCTGTCGCCGGTCGAGCGGATACCGAGCCGGTCCCAGCGGCGCACCGTCGACCCGTCCGGGGTGTAGATGATCTCCCGGATGTCGTTGCAGCGCGGGTCCCCGGCTTGGCACTTCGCGACGACGAACAGACTCAGCTGCCGCAGCGTCTTTCCGTCGCGGTTGAAGTCGCCGATGTCCTCGGCGCTCGCCGCGTTGCTGCCCGGCCGGTCGCGGGGGGACTCGCGTTTCGAGTAGTCCGAGTCCAACCGGCCGGCGTTTGCGAGATCGTCGTTGCCCTCGTGGTAGCCCCCGCTGCTCGCGTGGGCGGGGTCACCGGCGATGCCTACGCTGCTCGCGTCCAGGCCGGTGCGACCCATCACGTACTGGCGCACCGCGAGCAGGTCGGCTGGCGCATACGTCATGACTGCCCCCGAGGTTGATGCCTGCCCCCAGGCGGGGACGACGATGTCGGACCGGTCCACCGGCGTGCCGCCGATCCGGGCCGGGGCGCGCTGGATCAGGTGGGCGCGCGGGTGGTCGCGGGCGTTGCGACCGCCCGACCAGGCCCGGGACATGCCGGCCTGCCAGAACACGTCGACCAGGCCGGCGTCGGCGCAGCGTTGCAGCGCATCCCACGGCCCGTACACACCGGGCCGGTACCCGCCAGCGTGTAGGGCGGCGGCGAACGCGGCCACATAGTCCCGGCAGGCCGGCCAGTCCGCGGCCGCCAGGTCGAAATCACAGGAGCCGAAGACGGTCGCACCGGCCGGGTAGCCCAGATCCGTGGCCTGCCGCGCCGCCTCGACGCCGTGCTCCCGACCCGCTGCGGCGCCGCCGAGCCAGTCCGTGGCGTACGACTCCCAGACCAGGGTCACCCTCAGCCCGGCGGCCAGCAGATCCCGGTACTCCCCCGCCTTGATGCGTTTCCAGTCGCCGCGCCCGAGCGGGGCCAGGTAGCGGCACACGTCGGTGACACCGGCCGCGAGCAGTGCTGCCGGGGCGATGGGGCCGGATGCGTAGTCCACCGCCAGCGCCACGCGGGCACCCCCTGATCAGCGTTTGGCGAGGACGTTGAGCCGGCGTGCGATCCCACGCAGGACGGAACGGGCGTCGAGGGCGACGTCGCCGATGACGACGTTCACGGTCTCGACGTCGTTGTCGTCGAGGCTGACGTCGATCTCGAAGACGCGGACCTTGACGACCTCGTTCAGCCGGCCGGCCTTGACTGCGAACGTCACGTAGTCGCCGAGCCAGAAATGCGACGGGCCACCCCACGCGTCCGGCGCCAGGGTGACGGTGTAGGTCGGAACCGGCATGGACGCCCGGGCCAGGTTCGTCGCCGCGGTCTGGGCCACCATGTCCGCGGTGGTGAGTTGGGTATCGCTGTACTGCGCCTCCCAGCGGCCCTCGGGTGCTGCGGCGAGGCCGGGCACGGAGGTGATGACGGGGGTGACTCCGTCGGCGCCGGACTGGCGGATCGCGTTGGCGAACTGGGCCGGGTCCCAGGCCCGGGTCATCTGGGTGACGATGCCGCCGTAGTCGAGGACCGCGCCGACGTCGGAACCGCGCTGCGGGTAGTAGAGGTTGGCCTGCAGGTCGGCGTCGATATCGAAGTCGAACCCGTTCGCCATCTGACCGAGCTTCTTGATCGACTCCCAGACCGTGTCGCCGGCGGTGAACGTCACCGACGGGCGCACGACCCCGGTGGTCGGCCAGGCCCCTTGGACGATGCCGAGGTTCCCGCCGTCGAGTGCCTGGGTGTCCTGGATGAGGTTCCACGCGATCGTGGACTGCTCGACGCTCGTCCAGGTCCGGTCGGCCTGCAGGAGCCGACGGAGGAGGACCTCGCGGTAGTCGCGGCAGGCGACGGTCAGGTCATACGCGGCGATGTCGAGTTGGTCGCCGATGTTCGCGACCCGGCCGCGGAAGAGGTTGGTGCCGTCCCGGTACACCCACAGGTCGGTGATCAGGTCTTCCAGGCGCAACGCTTCCGCGCTGTACCCGCTCGTGTTGAAGCTGGCTTCGTGCGGGTCGAGGAGTTTCAGCTTCAGCGACCGCGAGGTGGCCTCGGTGAGTTCGGCCTCCGGCGCCCCACCACGGCCGGCGAGGTCCGCGAGGGCCGACACGCCGGCCTTCCACGGCCCGACCGACCACGACCACCGTGCCACGTCAGTCCGGTGGTATCAGCAGCGAAGGGTCGGCGATCCAGCGGATCACCGTGACGAGGGCGGCCCAGTCCTGATCGCTCTGCGCCTTGGTTACCAGTCGCGCGGCGGCGGCGCGGACCGCGGTTATCTGGGACCGGCTCCGCCCGTCGGTGGTCAGGCCGTAGACGGTGCCGTGGTCGGTCAGCCACTGCGCCCAGGGCAGGGTCGCTGTCGGTGGGGTGTCCACGTCGATGACCTCGCCGGGGGTGTCCGGGATCAGCATGTTCGCCAGGGAAACGCTGACACCGGGGACGATCGAGGTGATCCGCCAGGACCGTGTCGCCATGGGTGTCCTCCGCCTACAGGTTGGTGCCGGAGTTGGCGGCGACCGGGCCGAGATCCTCGATGAGCAGATCGATCGACGGGTTGGCGGCCATCTGGACCGTGCCGGCACCGCCGACCCGGGCGACGGTGAGCATGACGGTCAGGGTGAGGTTCGCCGTCGGGTAGTAGTAGCCGACGGCGGTCGCGGTGTCGGCGGTGAAGCTGGTGGTGTTGTCGCGGCCGGAGTTGAGGGTGGTGGAGCTGGTCGTCGGGGTGGTGCCGTCGATGGTGTAGCGCAGGATCGCCGAGATCGTGTCCCCGGCGGAGGTGCTGGTGAGCAGGAGCGACCCCGTCGAGACCCGGATGCAGTGCCCGTTCGGCACGAACGCCGCGAGCCTGACGACGCCGGTCTCGGTGGTCGTGGTCGACGAGTTGGTGAGCCGCTGGTGCCGTGCCAGGACCTTGTTGCCGTATACCGCCGCGGTCGGTCGGGAGTCGGTGATGTTGGCGGTCTGCACGCTGGCCTGGCCGGAGGCGATGGACACCAGGGCGAGGGTGATCGCGGAGTTCGGCTCGGCCGGCGTGCCGGAGCCGGTGTCTTCCAGCAGTTCGAGGGTCCAGTCGTAGGTGCCGGAGCCGATGACCTGCTTGTCGCGGATCCGGATGATGATGCGGTGGATTCGGGTGCCCGAGCCGGGGGCGGACGGGGTGACGCAGTTGACCGTGCCGTTGGAGACGACGACATATTTGCGCTGGTTGGTGCCGTCATCGCCCTGCACCACGGCCTTGCCGGAGCCGATGTCCACCGAGAAGTTCGCGCCGGCGCCGCGCTGCGCGACCAGGAACCCGGTGCCGGCGGTGACGGTCAGGACGCCCTCGTTGGGGACCAGGGCGTCGATAAGGGCCCGGTCGTCGGCGGCGTTGTACTGGATCGCTGCGTCGCCGCCGGTTGCCTGCATCCATAGCGGCTCGTCGACCATGTTGCTGTCGGAGGTCGACACGATCACGGTGTTGGCCACGGATCAACGCCCTCCGAAGTGCAGCTTTTGTAGTTGTGGTCTTGCGGTTGGGTCAGGTCCACAAATCGCGGAATAGGACGTCGAGTTCGCAGCTGGCGTCCTGGGTGCCGGTCGTCATGGAGATCAAGTTGGCGCCGGGTTGGAGTTCCCACCAGCTCGTCGTCGCAAAGTTGATCTTGTTGTAGTAGCTGAGCGACGGATCCCCGTTCAGCAGGACGGTCCGGGCGCCGACGTCGATCTCCAGATACGACCCGGCCGACACCGACACCGCGTCCAGCTCGATGACCCCACCCGTCGTCAGGTTCGTGATCACCGGCTCGGTGAACGCCCCGTACGCCCGCAGGATCGGCGGGGTCGGGATCGTGCCGCTGCTGGTCACCGTGACCGTGGACCCAGCACCGGCCGGCGTGTAGCTCCAGCCGGACCCGGACACGTAGGACCTCGGGTAGGACCTGCCGGTGTGCGAGGTCGTCGGCCGTAGCGTGCCGACCTGCTGGGTCGGGTCTTCGAGTACACCGGCCGGGACGACCCATTGCAGCGAGATGTCCAGCATCACCGCGGAGATCTTGTCGACCACGTACGACGCTGAGTCGCCGCGAAGTTCCGCCCGCCGCTCCCCCGACCACCCGTCCCGCTGGATGTACAGGAAGGGCCGCTTGTGCGCCGCGGTGAGCGAGCGGAGCAGGTCGGCGATCTGGTGCCGGGTGCCCAGCGACCCGACGGCGTCGTTGCGGACCAGCAGCCGGCACCGGAACGTCGTCGAGTCGTGCAGGCTGGTCAGGTCCGTCACCCCGGACCGGCCCACCCGCTGCTGGCCGACCACCCGGGGCGCGGCGAGCGGCAGCTCCGACGAGGCGCAGATGATCGCGTCGGAGGCGCTCGGTGTCGGCGGCCGCAGCCACACCGACGTGGCGCCGTCGACGATGCGGATCGAGTTGGTCACGGCGCCACTCCGGCGACGGACAACCCGAGGTCAGGTCCGCTGATCTCCACCTTGACCGGCCGGGCGGACAGGGCCTGCGCGAGCCGGGCGATCGTGTAGTCGTCCAGCCGGGTCGGCAGGTCGGCGTTGCGCATGTGCTCGTCCGCCCCTGTCGCGTTGTTCACGACATTGAGACCGCGGCGCAACGTGCCCCCACGGTCGAAGCGCGGGACCTTGACCAGGCCGCCGGAGGCCATGTGCCCGAGGTGCGCGAACGAGGACAGCGAAGTGACGCTGCTGCCGAGGTGCACGCCGCGTGAGCCGGTCGACTCGAAGGCGAGCCCAGCGAGCCAGCCTGCGGTGTGACCTACCGAGCCGCCGCCGGCTTCGCCCGGGTTGGCCCAGCCGGCCGAGAAGACACCCATGCCGGGTTTCGGGAAGAAGCCGGCTTCGTTGCTGGTGGAGAAGGTGTGGCTGTAGGGCGACCTGCCGTGAAGGATGTTCCAGACCGCTGACACGATGCCGCTGCAGTCGTACCCGTCCGGGCCGGCCGACGCCCAGATGTACGGTTTGCCGTCCTGGGCGCGGAGGAAGTTCTGTGCAGCGCCGACGTCGCCGCCCTCTGCGCCGAAGCCCAGCTTGTTCTTGACCCAGCTGACCAGGGTGGTGACGAGCTTGCGGGCGGCGCCGATGCCGAGTCCACGGATCGCACCTGCGCCGGGGATCTGACCGAGCAGCCCGTCGACCTTCCCGCCCAACCATTTCGCCGGGTTGATGATGGCCTCGACCAAGCCACCGTCGGCGTAGCGGCCGATCGCGATGCCGGACGATCCATCGCCGGGATGGGGGGGCTTGCGGCGGCCGATCAGCGAGTCGAAGTAGTTCACGCCGAGGTCGCGGACCACGTGGGCGGGGATGACGTACTCGCCGTTGGACGCCCAGATCGGGATCTTGTCGTCGCGGGGTCCGCCCGGCCCGCTGAGCAGGCCGCCGTCGGCCATCGCCGAGGGTGGCTTGCCGCCACCTCCGCCTCCCCCGCCGCCGCCGAAGGGGTTGCCGACGTGGGGGATGCGGTCCTTGACCCCGACGAAATCCGCGACCTTGTTGATCGAGTCGATGATCCCCCGGTTGATCACATTGTCGATCACCCAGGAGATCGGCGTCGCGACAACCGACTTGATCCTGTCCCATGCCTTGCCGATGAAATCGACGCTCTTGGAGAAGGCGTGCGGGATGGTCTCGGTGACGAAGAAGGCCAACTCGCTGAAGATCGGCTTGATGCCGTGGTTCCAGATGGTGCCGAAGAAGTCACTGACACCACTCCAGATGATCTGGATGCCGTGCCAGACGGCCACGAACTGAGGCCAGATCACCGCGGTGATATAGGTGATGAAGGCGGAGAAGATGGCCTTGGCGACGCCCCACCAGAAGCCGATCGAGTCGCCGATGGCCTTGAACGCCGGTCCGAAGATGGTGTGCCACAGCCACAGCACGACGGGCGCGATCACGGCCTCGAAGTAGATCTTCAGGGCGGCGAAAACGATCTGGATGACCACCCACCACGCGTGGATCATGAACTTCATCGCCGTGAAATACGGGTGGATGATCGTGTGGTAAAGCCACATCACCACGGCGCCGACCACGTCGATCGCGCCCTTCACGAACGCGAAGTACATCTTGATCCCGGCCCACCACGCCTTGGCCAGTAACACGATCCCCTCGAACGCCGGCTTGATCGCGTACTTCCACAGCCACATCACGGCCGGGACGACGTAGTCCATGAGAATCGCGCGGAGCAGCCGGAAGTAGAACTGGACACCGGCCCACCACAGCCGGACCACGACCATGATCCCGTCGAAGGCCGGCTTCAGCGCGTGCTGGTACAGCCACACCGCGGCGTCGCCCACGGCGTGGAACGCGACGACCAGCGCGGCCCACACCGCCTTACCCGCGGTCGCGAGCGCGCGACCAACCGTGTCGACGATCTTGCGGAACTTGTCGAAATGGAAGTACGCGTAGACGACCGCAGCGACCAGGGCGAGCACCGCAATGACGATCAGACCCATGGGGGAGAACGCCGCGTCGAGGATCAGCTGAGCGATCGCCCACGCCTTCGTCGCAATCGCGACGGCCTTTGACCAGGCCAGATACAGGGCGATCTGGATATTCGCGGCGCTGGTGATGACGGCGAAGGTGGCGACGGCCGCGGTCCACAACCACTGCGCCGCGGCGGCGATCCGCATGATCGCGAACAATGCGCGGAACGCCTCGGTCAGCTTAACGATCACAACAACGGTCGTTGCCATGGCGACGAGCCCGGCCGCGGTGCCGGCGATGGCGGCGGTCGCCCGGGTATGACCGGTGATCCATTCGCCGATCGGGCCGAGGATCCCGGTGATGCGTTCGGTGAGCCGGCCCATCAGCGGAAGCAGCGCCTCGCCGAGGGCGATCCGGACCGTGCCCAGGGTGGCGTGCATCTGGGCGAGCTTGAAATTGAAGGTCTGCTGGATGACACCCCAGCCGGCGACGTGGTTCCCGGCCTCGGTGGTGGCCTTGGACACCATGCCGATCGCGGTCGCGGTGTTGCCGGAGTTTTCCCCGGTCAACATCAGGGCGACGTTCATTCCGGTGGCGTCGCCGGTCGCCTTGGCCAGGGCACCCGAGTAGGACTGCATGGCCTGTGCGGCGGTGAGTTGCTGGTCGCCGAGCCGGTGGGTGGCGCCGGCCAGGGAGGCGAAACTCATGGCCTGCTGCGCCTGGATCGGGGTGAGGTCGCGGGCGGCCTTGCGGTACTGGATGAACGTGATCGACCCGTCGAGCAGCCGCTGCCCCAACTCCCGAACCTGCGGCGACAGGCCGTTCAGGGCGGTCTTCAGCTGCAGGATCACCTGGTCGGTGCCGGGTGGCATCAGCTTCAGGATCCGCTCGGAGATCTCCGCCAGGGTGCCGGACAGGCCCTTCGTCTTCAGATCGCTGGCGAGCTGGTTCGTCGTCAGGCCGAGCAGCGCCAGTTCCTTGGCCTGCACGCTGGTGGGGTTCTGCATGTGCCGGATCGCGTCGGCGAGGTTCTGGGTGGCCTGCTCCGCGGAGATGCCGTGCAGGGTCATCGACGCCAGAGAGCCGAGGATGTCGTCGATGCTGATCCCGGCCGCGGAGGCGACGGGAAGCACCGAGTGCAGGGCTCCGGTGAGCTGCTCGAACGTTGTCTTACCGGCCGCCGTGGCGGCGACCAGCTTGGACACGATCTCCGCGGACTTGTCCGCGGACAGGTGGTAGTCGACCAGCGCGGTTGTGGTCGCGTCGGTGACCTTGGTGAGGTCGGCGTTCTCCGCCTTCGCACCCTCAGCAGCCGCGCGTAGAACCTTCAGCGCTTCGGCGCCGTGGAACGACCCGGATTCCACGGTGTACATGGCCTTGCCGAGGGCTTCGACGGTGGTGCCGACCGGCCCGGCCATGGCCAGGATCCCGTCGCTGACGATCTTCAGGTTGCCGCTGACCCTGGTGCCGGTCTCACCCGCACTGGTCGTCAGTCGGACCATGGCGGCCTCGAAGTCCCCGGCTGCCTTGACACTCTTCGCCAAGAGCAGGCCGAGGCCGGCCCCGAACCCGACCACCATCAGCTTGGAGGCGCTCGACCCGAACGAGCGGCCGAACGCCTCGCCCTGCTTCATGCCGGCGGCGCCGAGCCGGGCTGCGGCCACACCCGCGGCCGCCTCCGTGGGGAACGCCAACATGTTCGGCGCGATCCGGACGAAGACGGTCGCGAGCGGGGCCACGGGTTCAGCCCCCCAACTGTGTGATCAGCGAAACTCTGGCCCCGTCGTCATCGGGGTGCGCATAGAGCTGGTCGTCCCACTTGTCGAGGTCTTCCTGGGTGACACCGTCGCCGGACGGGCGCAGGTAGACGTAGACGAAGTTGCAGATGGCCCGGACGGGCATCAGGTCGAGCGGCCCAAGTCCGCCGGAGAAACCATGCCCTCGATCAATGAGGGCTCCTTCGAGTTCACCAGTGTTTTCGGCCGCCCAGCCGATGAGTCGCCAGGCGGCGTGGTAGGGCGCGCGGTGATCTTCTCGATGCACCGCTGCACCAGGGACATCAGGTCGTCGGCCTCCGCCTTGGTGTCCATCGCGTGCCGCTCGAACGCCGCCCACTCCGACTCATCGACACAGTCGCGGATCATCGCGTACAGCGCGGCGAGGCCGGCCATGTCGGACGACTCGAGACCCTGCGCGGAGGCGTGGGCGAACTTCAGCAGCGGCATCAGCCCGATCGAGGCCGCCATGCGGAACTCGCGACCCATGAACTCGACCTTGCGGCCGTCGCCGACGATCTCGCCTTCGGCCGGGCCGACACCCTCCGCCCGGGCCTGCGCATCCTGCGTCGTGAGCCGCCGCGCCTTCGTCGGGCGGCTGCGCTCGCTAGCCACGCAGCGTTCCAGCACCGTACGGGGTGAACGGGCGGCCGGAGGCGCCGATTTCGAAGTTGAACTCCGCGGTGAAGGTGCCCACGTTGGCGCCCTTCTGCCGCTTCACGGACAGGGTTCCGGTCTGCAGGCACTGCTCGGCGACCCACCGCTCGGTGTTGTCGTCGGACTCCCAGCCGAGCGCGCATCGCACTTCCTGGCCGGCGGCGGGCAGGATGCCGGTGGACAGCAGTGTGGTGCCGGAGCCGGTGGTGGTGATGGCCCCGGAGCCGCCGTTGACGACGCGCTTCCAGGTGGTCAGGTTGACCTGCATCAGCTCGAACTTCACCCCGGAGGTGCGGCCGGTGGTGGTGTAGGCGACCACGTCGAGGTACTCCTCCGCCTCGATCGCGTCGACCTTGGGCGCGTAGGTGAGTTCGTGGCCGCTCTTGGTGATGCCGATCGGCAGCCACGCCCCGGCGGTGGCCCACAGGTCAGTGAAGACCGAGCCGACGACGGTGTTAGCCGGGAACGCGGTTCCCAGCGGCGCGGAGTACAGCACGCCCGCGCCGATAGCCAGGGCGTTCTTGGGGACCGCTACGTTCGCCACGGACTAACTCCTTTGGTGGCACGGGTTTCGGGGGAACGCAAAAGCCCACGCGGTTCCGCGTGGGCTTGGGTGATGCAGTTCGAGGTGGGGGGTTAGGACTTCGGCTGCTGGGCGGTCTTCTTCGGCGCCGGCTTGGCATCCGGGTCGGGGAACCGCTCGATCAGCTCGCCGCGGGTCATGTCGTCGACCTGCTCGCGGGTGAGTTCCTGGTCGTGTGCCAGCGCGTAGTCGCGCCACTTCGCTGCCGGCGCGGTCTCGGCGGGGCGTTCCCACGCTTCCGGCCGGGCCGCGTCAACATCGATCCCGAGGACCAGGCCAAGGTCGGCGACCACGTCGGCGTACATGCCGTCACCGGACCGGTAGCCGCACACGCCGTTGATGTAGACGTCCCGGCGGGCGGTGAAGTCATACGGTGGATAGGCCATCACACGCCGCCAAGGATGTAGTAGGTGACCTCGGCTGCGGTGGCGTCGATGGTGACCGCGACTCGACCATTTGCGTCGCCCCATGCCGAGTTGACCCGGGCGGCCTTCGCCGTTCCGGTTAGAAGTTGGATGGTGCGATTGCTGACCGCGAGGCCATCCTGGGTGGCGCTGTTGGTCAGGATCACGTTGTGGGTACCGGCTCCGGTATTGATCCACAGAACCACAGCGCCAGCGGGGACGGTGTCCGCCGATGCCGTGCCGGTGCGTTTTGTTGATATTGCTCCGGCGGACGACGCGGCGTTTTCGGCGGCGTAGTCGGTCATTAGTCCTCCACCCAGTAAATGCACCAAATGCCTGCGATGTAGAGCACGCCGTCCTCGCCGGGAACTCGGATTCCTAGTGCCAGTTCTTCGGGATGACCCGGGACTGCCCGCACGTGGACCGGAATCGGGAGGGCTTCCGCGGCGGCACCGTTGGCGCTGTTCCGGCCGGTCGTTGCGTAGCCACCGGCGGAGATCGCAACCGTTCCCTCGCCGCCTGATGCGCTGGTCCAACTCATGCCCCAGGCATCGGCGTTGCTTCCGTACATCGGGGACGGGTTCGACGCGAAGTAGGTGTGGAAGGACATCCGGCTGGGTCCTCCTATCGGTATCGGTCGGCTGAAGGGACGAGGAATGGGCGCGGCGGTAGGTGGACGGTGCCCAGCTCGTGGAAGCGCATGTAGAACCTGGCCCGCTCCCAGCTCACGTGGACCTCGGGATCGAGTCCGGGCTGCGGTTCGGGGTGGATGGAGTCGGCACCCTCGCCGCTGCGCCGTGGGGCGCGGGAGCGGGCCTCGGCGGCGATCTGCTCGCCGAGTTCCATCAGCGCCTGCATCACGAGCGGGTCGCTGGTGAGGTTGGACAACGCCGAGCGGTCCCAGGTGGTTTCGACGTCGTCGGCCATGGGGGATCGCCTCCGGTCATACGATCGGCAGATGACTGAGCCGGAACGCGAGTACGACACCGTGACCGCCGCCGACCGCCTCGACGTGCTGCGGTACATCGAGGACAGCGACCCGCAGCCCGTCGCCACCGACACGGCACTGATGGCCCTCGCCGGACTTCGGCTGACGTACGCGATCTACCACAGCGGGAAGGACTTCATCCTGTCGATGCCGAACCCGCTGCTGAGGGCGTACGCCAACGCGTGCACCGTGTTCGACCCGTCCGGATATCGCGCCAGCAGGGCCGAGCTTCAGACGAGCACCGCACCGACGAGTACCTGCAGCGACAGGACCGCCTCCGGGCCGTCTGGGGAGTTGGCGTAGTCGCCGGTGGTGGACTGGATGCCCATCCAGGTCATGCCGCCGGCCATGTCCGGGTTCACAGCCATTGCCGTGGCGATGGTGTCCGCGACCGCCTCCAGGTCGGCTTCGGCGGCTTCGACATCGGCATCGGCATCGGGTCGGATCACCCGCGCGTAGACGCCGACGGTGACCGCCTCCGACACCGCCGTACCCAGCTCCGCCGCAAGGTCGGATGTGACGCCACGGGTTCCGCCGAAGTAGATGACCTTCCTGGTGATGTCGCGGGCCGGGTAGGAGTAGGCAACCTGCCACCCGTCCAAGGCCCCCGCCGGGGCCGCGAGAGCGGTGAGAGCGTCTCGCAGGGCCCGTTTCGCGGCGTAGGCCATCGTGGACTTCACGGCGCGCTCCCTAGCCGACGGTGGACACGGTCGTGGCGGCCTCGGCCGCGGAGGCTCTTGCGGATCCCACGTCGGCGCCGGTGAGGATGGTCGCGGCACCCAGCGTGCCGGTCGCGGCTGCGGGGCCCTGGTCGGCGCCGGTTCCTGAGCCGGTGCCGTCCACACCCCAGCGGGGGGTGTAGATGCTGGTGGCCGGCGCGTTCAAGGCCAGCCGTCCGACTCCGGTCTGTAGCCGGATGTCGATACCGGTGACGACCGGTCCGGGCAGGACGGCGAGGCCCGCCCGCCCAGCGGCGACGGCGCGTTTGAGGTCGAGGCCGGTCGTGGCGGTGACGAGCAGCACCCGCGTGGTCTGCGGGGCCACCTTGCGACCGGTGGCCGCTGCCCGCAGCGGAATTGCGGTGGTGCCGGACTGGGCCCGGGCGGCCTGTGTGGTCTCGACGCCGACAGTGGTGAGGACCACCGTGGCGGTGGCCGTGGCGGTCGCCCGTTTCGTCGCCGCGCCGGTGGGGCGTGGGGTGACCAGTGCGCGGCCGGCACACCCGATGCTCTTCCGTGCCGCCGCGGCGGCGCTGACGGCAACAGCGCTGGCGCCTGTGCGGGACACCGCCTTGCGGGCGGCCGCGGTGCCGGCGACGGCGATGGTGCAGGTACCGGTCTGCTGCCGGGCGGTGCCGCTGGTTTCCGCGCCGCCGCTGGTCAGTGCGGCCCGGGCGGTGCCGGCCTGCGGCGCCGCCTTCGCGGCCGTCGCAGCCGTTCGCAGCGCCACCTCGGCTGTGCCGGTACGGGATACCAGCTTCGCCGCCGCCGCAGCTGTGCGCGTTGCAAGTTCCGCCGCGCCGGCCTGGCCGTGCGCCGCGAGACCAGCCGTGCGCAGCGCGACCTCGGCGCGGCCCGTTGTCGGCGCGGTTTTCGTCGCGCGGCCCGTGGCCGTCACGGCGAGGGTGGTGGTGCCGGCCTGCGACACCACCTTGACGGCCGTCGCTGCGGCGCGCAGCACCGCCTCGGCCGTGCCGGTCTGGCCGTGTGCAGCCAATGCGGCCGGGCGGAGTGCGGCCTGGGCGCGGCCGGCCACGGATGCGGTCTTCGCTGCCCGGCCCGCGGCGGCCGCCGCAACGGTGGTGGTGCCGGTCTGCTGCCTGGCCGCGGCGGTCGTCTCGGTGCCGGTGGCGGCCAGCGCCAGCCGCCCCACGCCGGCCTGCGGCGCCGCCTTGACCGCGGTGGCGTCCGCACGCACGCACAGCTGCGCTGTGGTTGCCGCGGTCGCCGTCTTGCGGGCCGATCCGGACCCGACGGCCGCGAGAGTGCAGGCCCCCGTCTGGGCGGCCGATTTGACCGCGGACCCGGCCGCGGTCAACCCCAGGGGGGTTGACCCGGTCTCGGCGGACCCGCCACTGACTGCGGCGGGCAGGATCTCGATATACGCCCAGTTCGCCTCGGTCGACGTGCCGGGCAGGTGGAACCGCAGCAGGTTGGACTGGCTGGAGACGTCATCCGGCACCAGCCGTTTGATCATTCCCCAGCCGATTTGACCGGCGATGGTGCCCAGGCTGGACGCGGCGGCCTGATAGCAGCCCTGACCGGCCTTGGCCGTCCCGACGACCGTCCAGTCGCACATCACCGCGAAGCCCTGGCCGAGGGTGGCGGATGCGGTGTACGTCTGGTCGAGCATCGACACGGACGCCGAGCCCGCCTTGCCGTGGGCACCGACCGGGGTCGAGGAGTCCTGGTTGGTGACCACCAGCACCTGGAGGGCGGCCTGCCGCGTCGGCGACGCGGCGTTGTTGTTGACCGTGACACTCATCGGTGCGCCGGTGACGACCGGGGCCG
>Ga0207641_10000255_pt1 | contig 67770 bp, 67 predicted proteins | sample KBSSwiS62_FD_184306 | JGI IMG/M metagenome (GOLD analysis project Ga0207641, IMG submission 184306) | Switchgrass rhizosphere microbial communities from Kellogg Biological Station, Michigan, USA - KBS Switchgrass S6-2 (SPAdes) (version 2) | ecosystem: Host-associated > Plants > Roots >...
CACCCAGGTGCTCGATGCCGTCACCTTGCAGATCGGCGCGCTCAACAATCATGACAATGCCGTACTCGATGAATCACTGTCGTTGCTGCGCCTGGCGCGCGCGGTGGGTGCACTCTGATGAAACGTGTGTGCTTGCTGGGTGGGCTGCGACTCAAACTTCTGTTTGATCATGAGTATTGTGGTCACGCGCCCCTTCGGAGGACGGTGAGTAGGGCAACACTGAGACTTTTACGCCAGCGAGCCGTTCGTACAAGCGTCGCTTGCGGTACAAAGGGGCCCATTCGTATAACAGTGCCTCGGCAGGTCTCCACAACGCCAGCCACGCCAAGATGATCAGGCCTTCATCGAGAGCCCAAGGCAATGTGCCCCACGCGCTGTAGGCCAGCCGCCGTATGCCCATGCTCAGGAGGAAAATCAACGCGCCTCCAGCCAGTGTCAACTGCGCCATCCAGAAGTGTTCTCGAAGTGCGCGACGTTCCGAGCCGGCGAGCCGCTCATAGTAGACCTCGAGGGCGGCTTGAAGATCTGCAGCCAATGTGATGCCCTCTTGGGCGTACACACGCAGGTGCCAGACGTCCGCGGACGGCTTGTCGCTGAATTCTGCCTCAATGAACTGAGCCGCCTCGCGGTCCAGGTCCCGGTCCCAAAAGGGGGAAGGGTCGAGCGAGTTGAACATTTGACTAACCGCCCGAACGTGGATGCTGACGGTCGCTGAGCCGCTACGTGCCTTATGATCCCGGAGCCGCGAGCGACTCGCCTTCATGACCTACCCCCCTGCGCTCGACCGAAAGTCCAAACCACCCCCTGAAACCATATCAGACTGGCCAGAGCGACGCCGGTGCCCACCAGGAGCATGGATAGCGTGGGTGCGGTGAAAGCGAATAGTTGGCTGACTACCGGAATGCTCAGCACGCATGTCAGCAATGCAACTGTCGCCAGTGTGATCCAACCAAAGAAGCGGTTGGGCGCGTGGGCACCCCACCAACTGGCGCCGCGCCAGGATCGGTTCGCGTGGATCAAACCGAGGTTGGACAGCACGAGGGCCATGAACGTAACGGCACGCGCCATATCGTCCGACATTGTGACGGATCGTATACCGGCATACATGAAAACGAGCAGCACCAGCAAACCCGATCCTTGCCACAGTCCGCGTGCGAGGACCGCCGAATCGAACAGTCGTTGATCGGGGCGGCGCGGTCGCGCGGTCATGGCTTCGCCTTCTACGGGTTCGGCCTCGAACACCACTGAGCAGGCCGGGTCAATGATGAGTTGCAGAAACAGAATATGCACCGGCATCAGCAGCATCGGCCACCCTGTGATCACCGGGACGATTGACAGCCCGACAATCGGGACATGGGCTGCAACCACGAACACAATGGCCTTGCGCAGATTGGCGAAGACTCGACGACCGTAGCGTACTGCCGTGACCAAAGACGCAAAATCATCGTTCAGTAGCACGAGTGCAGCAGCCTCCCTGGCCACGTCCGTGCCACGAGCCCCCATGGCCACACCAATATGCGCGGCTTTCAGCGCGGGCGCGTCGTTGACACCGTCACCCGTCATCGCGACGACCTCTCCGCGTGCACGAAAGGCCTGAACGAGACGCAATTTTTGTTCGGGCTGGACCCGGCAGAAGATGTAAGTGTCCGCGAGCCTGGCGCTCAGCTCGTCATCGCTCAGCGCGGCGAGATCCGTTCCGGTAATGACTTTGCCGTCGCCGGGCAGTCCTACCTGCCGCGCAACGGATACGGCAGTTACTGGATGATCGCCGGTCATCATCACGACCCGTATCCCCGCCGCATGACATTCAGCAATGGCCGCGGGGACATCGGGTCGGACTGGATCTTCCAGCCCGATGAGGCCGAGGAATTCGAAGTCGAAGTCATGTTGGTTACTCGGCAGGATGTCGGCGTGAAATCTCGCGCAGGCAACTCCAAGGACGCGCAGTCCAGTGCCTGCCATGGCCGAAACCTCCTCGGTAATTCTCCTGCGGCCGGCAGCATCGAGATGACATAGATCGACAATGGCTTCCGGCGCGCCCTTCGCAGCGATCATCCTCGCGCGCAGGTCCGGCGACTGCCACACTCGTGACATTGCCATCATCTCTGCCGACAACGGATAGTCTTCGACCAGAGTCCAGTCAGCGTGGAGGTGTTCCGTGTTGGCTAGAAGTCGACGCCCAGCCTCGCCGATTGCGGTCTCCATCGGATCGAACGCCCGGCGGTGGCTCGCCAGCACTGCGAACTCCAGCACGCCATGCAATGCCTCCTCGAGCGGAGCCGAACCCGCCCGCACCGAGTCATAGGCTGCAAGCTCGGCCCACAGTTTCCTCAGAGACATACGATTGGCTGTCAGCGTGCCGGTCTTGTCCACGCACAGCACCGTCGTGGCACCCAGCAGTTCCACAGCAGGGACGCTGCGCGCCAACACGTTTTCCCGGGCTAAACGCCACGCGCCGAGACTCAGGAATAGCGTCAAGACAACTGGCAGCTCTTCCGGCAAGACGGCCATCGCCAGTGTGAGACCGGCTAGTATGCTCTGGAGCCACTGGCCACTCGAGAGCCAGTAGGCGAGCGCGAGGGCACTCGCCAGTGCCAGCCCGACGGCCGCAACGCGCTTCACAACGCCGTTTGTCTCGCGTTGGACCGGTGTTGTCTCGTCACCTATTCCTTCGAGAGACTGACCGATGCGGCCCAAAGCACTGTGCGCGCCGGTGGCAAATACACGTCCCCGCGCGGTGCCTCGCGTGACCAACGTGCCGGAGAAAACTCGTGTTTCGTCGTTGCCGGCTGGCCCGTCCGCTGAGTCGGTGAGCATTGTGCTCGAATGTTTCAGTACGGGGGCAGACTCGCCGGTGAGCAACGACTCATCCACAGCGAGATTTGAGGATTCCAGCAGGTGCAGGTCTGCCGGGACCCGATCTCCTTCAGCAAGCAGTACAACGTCCTCGCAGACGAGCTCACGCCCAGGGATCCGGCGCGCATGGCCGTCGCGAACAACCAGGGCGCGGGGGCTCGACAGATCACGCAGAGCGTCGAGAGACCGCTCGGTCCGGCGCTGTTGGACGAAAGAGATTGTCATGACGACAAAGACAAAGCCGAGCAGCATGAGCGCTTCATGGCGGTCGCCCAGCGCCATGTAGATAGCCCCGCAGGCCACCAGCAACAGGAACATGGGTTCCAGGATGACTTCCGCAAGCAGTCGCAACACGCCACGCGGTCGTGAGACCGGCAATTCGTTCGCACCTGTCTGTTCGAGGCGTCGGAGCGCTTCTGCGTCGGTCAGCCCGACGTGGGGTGATGATCGTGTTTCCTGCATTGCTAACAGCCGCGACATTGGCAGGATGCGCCGTGATGTTCCATATGGCAGTACGTACTTTACGTGACTTACCTCGGTCGCCCATGGGCGGCGGACCGTGCAGCGGCTCCCTGGAGCGGCTTTCACCGCGCTGTTAAGCAATCCTTAAGGTGATTTGTCTACGTTTGTCCGCGGCTGGCCGGATGGGCTATCCGTATCTGTACCGATTCGGAGAAGGAAAATGTCTGAGAGAATCAAAGTGTGGGATGTTCCCGTGCGAGTGTTCCATTGGCTTCTGGCGGGATCATTTGCCGGGGCCTATGTGGTTTCCGAATCCGAGCAACTGCGCACCTTGCATATGATCCTGGGGTACACGACCTTGGGGCTCATCGCGTTTCGCATCGTATGGGGATTCGTAGGTTCGCCCTTCGCGCGCTTCAGCTCGTTTCTATTTTCGCCCACAGACGCGATTGCCTACTCGAGAAGCCTGGCGAGCAGTGAGAAACAGCACTTCGTGGGGCACAATCCTGCCGGCAGCTATGCGATTTACGCCCTCCTGATCTTCGGGGTGGCCACGGGAGTAACCGGCTATCTGAGTCTGAATGAGACCGGGGGAGAGTCGGTTGAAGAGCTTCACGAGTTTTGTGCAAACCTGTGGCTCGGCGTCGTCATTGTGCACATCGCCGGCGTGATCATTGGAAGTTGGATTCATCGGGAGAACCTGATACGCGCAATGATTACGGGCTACAAGAAGGGTGCTCGGAAACGAGGCACCGAAAGTGAAATCAATTCCGCCGGCGGTCGGGTTGTGGGTGTCTGTCTCGCTGCGGGTGTTGTCGCATTCTGGATCTGGGGATTGCTGACGGGTTCCATCCAGTACCGCGGCAGCGAGCATGGAGTGCGCGAGCAGGACGAGCGTCAACAGGAAAACATTGCCTTGGAAACCCGGAAGCGGGACATTGATGACTGACACATGCGAGTACTGATCGTCGAGGACGATGCGCTGCTGGGTGATGCGCTCCAGGCGGGCTTGCGTGAGCAAGGGATTGCAGCGGAGTGGCTGCGGGACGGTCGTTCTGCCGATGAGGCTTCGAGGACGGAGGATTTCTCCGCTCTCATCGTGGACATCGGTTTGCCACGACTGGATGGCCTGCAGCTGGTGCGCCGTATGCGAGCCCGCAACGATCAGACGCCGGTGCTGTTGCTGACCGCCCGGGATGCAATCAATGATCGAGTGCTCGGTTTGGACGCGGGCGCTGACGATTACGTAGTCAAGCCAGTCGCGCTTGCCGAGTTGACAGCGCGCCTGCGCGCGCTCGTGCGCCGGTCGACCGGCCAGGCTTCACCCGTTCTGTCCGTCGGGCCTCTGCGATTGGATCCGGCCGCTCACCGTGTGAGCTTCCGCGGGGAGCCGATTGAGCTGTCGGTGCGCGAATTTGCAGTCCTTCACGAGCTCATGGCCAATGTGGGACGTGTGCTTTCGCGGGAGCAGCTCGAAGCTCGCCTGTATGAATGGGACCGCGCGCTGGAAAGCAATGCCATCGAGGTACACATTCACCATCTGAGAAAGAAGATCACTCCGCAGATCATCCATACGGTGCGCGGAGTGGGTTATCTCATGTCACCGATGCCCGCCGGATCGGAGCATGGCTAGTTCTTTCTCCCTGCGGCGCCGATTACAGGCATGGCTCGTATTGGCGGTCGCCGGTGTTTGGATCGGTGTGGGCCTCATGAGTTACTTTGATGCTCGTCGGGAGTTGAATGTCCTGTTGGATGCGCATCTTGCGCAGTCGGCGCAGCTCCTGATTGCCCAAACCGGCCACGAGCTCATGGAAATCGATACCCCGAGTCTGGCGGAGGTCTTTCCCTACGGGCAGAGGGTGATCTTCCAGGTCTGGTCCCGAGGCGGGTTGCTCGTGTTGCGCTCTCGAGACGCGCCGCTGACGCGCCTTTCCAACGATGCCGAAGGATTCAGCGATGCGCAAAGCGCGGCCCGGCATTGGCGGGTGTACAGTGGATGGAGTCACGATCATACGGTGTTGGTTCAGGTCGCTGAAGACCGTACTATCCGGGAGCGACTCGCGGCGCGAATTGCGCTCAACTCCATCCTGCCGCTGCTGATCGGTCTGCCCGTGCTCGCCGCGCTCGTGAGCTGGATAGTCAGTCGCGCACTGCGACCTCTGGTTGCGCTCGGCCACGCGGTCTCGCAGCGACAACCCTCAACACTGCTTCCCATCGAGACCTCAGGGGTTCCGCAAGAGGCTGCAGCGCTGGTCGACCGGTTGAACGACCTTTTCGACCGCTCGCGCAGGTCACTGGAATCCGAACGGCGCTTCACTGCGAATGCGGCTCATGAGTTGCGCAATCCACTGGCCGCGCTGCGCGCGCAGGCGGAGGTCGCCGCCGCCTCATCCAACCCGGAGACTTCGCGGGTCGCGCTGGGTCATGTCATTTCCGCTTGCGACCGTCTCGCTCGCCTCGTTCAGCAACTTCTTCTGCTGGCGCGCGTGGAGGAACTGCCTCATGCCTTCCAGGTAAGCAGGCTGGATGAGATCGCCAGAAAAGTGCTCTCTGAACTGGCGCCGGCGGCTGTATCAATCGGAACGAACGTGATACTGGAGGCTCCCGGAGCGGTCCTGGTGCAAGGGCATGGCGAGCTTCTCGAGATCATGATCCGGAATCTGGTCGATAACGCGATCCGTCACGGAGGGAAGGGCGTCGACGTAGTCGTGAGTGTCAGTCGGGTTGATGGATTCGCTGTGTTGGATGTGACCGACAACGGCGTGGGCGTCGACGCGGATACTCTCGCCAATCTGGGACGGCGATTCTGTCGTCCGGCCGGAGTAACTGCGCAAGGCAGCGGACTGGGGCTTTCGCTCGTTCAGCGGATTGTTGAGATTCATTCCGGCGCGGTGAAGTACCTGCGCAGCCCGGCGGGTCGTGGGTTGCAGGTCCAGGTGACACTTCCCGCCGCGCCGTCAGTCAGTTCTGGGACGGTCGCGCCGGCACACTCGAGGATCAGGCAAAGGGCCCGGTTACCAACCCCGTTGAAATGGGGATGAAGGATCTGCAGTCAGCGATCGACCGGATCCGGCGCATCCCCGGATACCGCATGCCCTTCGAGGCGGCCTTCGGGCCTGGCGAGGTCATAACCATCGGAAATGCTGCTAAAGCCATCGCCACCTACGTTACTACATACGATCTGGCAAAGGACCAGGGACGCTTCGAATCGACGGGAAAAGAGTCCGATCGTCATATGTGGCGTGTACCGACATTGCGGAATCTCACGTACACTGCACCGTACATGCACAACGGTGCAGTGAAGACCATTCCGGAGGCAGTACGCGTAATGGGAAGCACGCAACTCAATCGAACGTTGAGTGACCAGGAGGTCAGTGACATCGCCGCATTCCTGGAATCCCTCACCGGTCCGTTTCCCACGCAGTCGATGCCAAAATTACCTCCAACACCGGGCGATCTTCTGCAGTAATGCGATTCTCTGAAACAACCGAGGACCCGGAAGATCCTCAACACATGATCGCTGAACGGGCCAGGGCCGGATCGGTCAGCACCTGGGTGAGCGTGGGTGTCAACCTGACGCTCGCCACCGGCCAGGTTGTAACGGGCTTGCTGGCGAGGTCGCAGGGGCTGGTTGCCGACGGTATCCATTCATTGTCGGACCTGATTGCAGACTTTGTCGTGCTACTCGCCAGTCGCCAAAGCAGGAAGGCGGCCGATGAGGATCATCCGTACGGTCATCATCGATTCGAGACCGCGGCCTCTTTCGTGCTGGGCGGGCTGCTGTTGGCCGTGGGCGTAGGCATGCTGTGGTCAGCGTTTCGCAAGCTGGAAAATCCCCAGGCCGTACCGAAAGTTCACGTCATCGCTCTTGCAGTGGTCGGAGTGGCGCTCATCGCAAAGGAAGTATTGTTTCGCTACATGCTTTCGGTTGCCAAGCGCGTCAAGTCGAGCATGCTCGTGGCCAACGCCTGGCACGCCCGCTCGGATGCTGCTTCGTCGCTGGTCGTTGGAATCGGTGTTGTTGGCAATCTGGCTGGCTATCCGATTCTGGATCCCATCGCTGCCCTCATCGTGGGGGGCATGGTAGGCAAGATGGGATGGGAGTTCGCCTGGAGTGCGATGCACGATCTCATGGATCGTGCAGTTGATGACGCGGAGGTCAAAGCCATTCGCGATACGCTGCTGCAGACCCCAGGGGTCCTCGGTGTGCACGATGTCCGAACGCGCAAGATGGGCGATATGATCATCGTCGATGTGCACTTGGAGGTCGACGGCTCGATCAGTGTCGAAGCAGGGCACGAGATAGCCGTGGCGGCCAGGCGGCAAGTGCTCGAGCGTCATCGCGTTCTCAACGTGATGACGCACGTAGACCCCGTTCCAGCGAGCGGCTGATGGCGCAAAACTGGATGTGCCGGGCAGGGCGGCAGCACCTGCCGCTGCGCTAGGTATCGACCTCGGACGGAACAATCAAGACATTTCCCGGGCAGAAACGCGCCGCATAGTCGCAAACGCTATTGTAATTGGGCGCTGTTCGATCGGAATCGGAGCGATGCTTGCCCAGCACGAGAGTCGTTCCGTCAAATCGCCGTACGTGCTCCAGCAGGCCTTCTGATGAGTCGACACGCTCGATGATCTGCTGGATTTGAACGGTCGACGGCGAGCTCGACTGCGCTACCAGGTCAGCCAGTTGTTGCGTCCGCCTCGCTTGTTCATCGGCGGTATAAATGTCGATGGCAGACTCTGCAACACCGTAGGTGCGCAGTCGACTCGAAAAAGGTACTTCGTACACATGCAGAATGCGCAGCTCGCCATCGTGACAGCACCGGTACGCCCATTGAATTACCGACCCCGAAATGGGTGTCAGGTCCACCGGAGCCAGAACGAGCGGTTTTGAACTGGCGGGTTCTCGCCGCACCAGCAGTGTGGGGACGTTCGGCGCGCTGGAGAGCTTGGCCGCGGTTCCGCCCAAGCCCATCGAGCGCGCCGGTTCTCGATGTTCGCCGCGTGCTCCGATCACGAGCAGATCTGAACTGAATACCTGGGCGGCATGGCGAATGGTGCCGGCGGCCGGTCCCTCCAATACGCCGGTTGTTATCTGCGGTATATGGGCTGTATCGATCCCTTCGGAAATCTCCTTCAGGGACTTGGCTGCATGATTGCAGGCCGCCGCGTGCAACGCATCCGCGGATCCGAATAACCCGGCGAACCATCGCTTTGGCGGAACGACATGTACAACATGCAGCGCGGCTTTATAGCGTTGGGCCCACGCGGTGGCTTCGGCAACCGCATACGTGCCGGCCTCCGAGAAGTCCGTTGCAACGAGAATGTGTTCGAGTTTCATGAATTGCGCCTCCCCAGGTCAGCGCTGCCCTTTGATGGCGCCGCTGCGAAAAACAGGTCATACCTGATTGCGATGCTCATTGTGAGGCGGGGCGCGCCGGTGCTGGCAATAAGGGATTTCACGGACTTCGCCGGGCCCTCGTACCGGGCATAGTCCTGCTGACGCGCAACCAGGCGCTGATGGAGTTGAGCGATGTACCCGATCATCGGTTTCATCAAGGGTAGCCGGCTAGGCGGTCCGATCCTTTTGGGAATTGTTGCCGTCGCCGGTCTCCTGTATCTGGTATACCGCGACCTCATCTACCTCTACGGCGTGGCCTGCTATTTAGGGGTTGTCGGTGGAATCCTGGCTGTTTCGTTCGCCATGAAAAATCTTCACGACAAGTCATGAAAGACACCGAAATACGCAAGATCAGAGTCTGGGACCTGCCGGTGCGGCTCTTTCACTGGCTGCTGGCCGGATCATTCGTAGTAGCCTATTCCATCGCGGAATCCGAGTCGCTGCGAAACGTACACGTGATCCTCGGATATACAGCTGTTGGATTGATTCTATTTCGCATCATCTGGGGTTTCGTCGGCTCACGGTACGCCCGTTTCGCGTCCTTCGCCTTCGCGCCCGGTGCCGCAATCAGATATCTGCGCACCATGCGTAATCCGCACGAGCACTACGTCGGGCACAACCCGGCGGGCAGTTATGTGATCTATGCGATCCTCCTCGTCGGGCTGTTGACTGGAGTCACCGGCTACATGACGCTCAGTGAGCAGGGGGGCGAATCACTGGAAGAAGCCCACGAGCTCTTTGCGAATGTGTGGCTCGCCCTGGTGATATTTCATGTTGCGGGTGTCATCGTCTCCAGCTTTCTACATCGCGAGAATCTCGTCCGCTCGATGATCACAGGTTACAAACGGAAGGTACCTGACCAATTGAGCAGATTGGCTTCTGAGAAGCGCCCAATAGATCGTGAAATAAACTGAATTCACTTACTCAAAGAGATTTACGTATGCGACCGGTTACGATTCATCGACTGCTGCTGCTCACCCTCATGTCCGCGATCATCGTGAGCTGTAGTAACGGGCAGCCCTCGTCAACACTCTCGCAATGGGGCACGAGCCTGGAGCAGATCCGAAGCGCGGTCGCCGCTGCGGGCAAGTATCCGCTCGAAGCCGTAGAGGTGACTGCCAGCCCGAGTCTTCTACGCATTACCGTAAGCGATTTGAATCTGGCGCAGGCTGATCAGCTCACGCGTGAAAACTCAGCCAATTCGATCGTATCCGCTGCGGAAGGTGTCATATCGCAGCAGCAGATTTTCACGTCCGTTCAAGCGATCAACGTTGCCATCATGCATCCGGAACGAGCCGAGGGATCTGCGGCCCAGACTCACACTGAAGATGTGCTCGAGTTTCGCAAGGGGCCTAACAAGCGGTTTGCGCATCACATCACTTGAATCGTACGTGGCGGTTCGGCAGGGGCTCGAGGCGACTTCTATCCGGCTACTGCAGCTCGCACTGTGCCGGCCGGCAGTGTGAGCGAGAAGATGGAGCCTTTGCCCACATCCGATGTAACATCGAGGTGCAATTTGAGCAATTGCACCAGCCGCTGAACGATGCTCAGCGCGACGCCTTCTGTCTCGCCCGATCATGAGTCTGCGCGTGAGTGGGCGTGATCCTCGACAGATAATCCGCGATACTTTTCTGATCCTCGTCAGAAAGCCCTGCGGCAAAGTTGCTGACCGGTGCCGCGACCCGGCCCCGATGCCCTCTGGCGAAGCTCTTCAGCTGAATCATCGTGTAGTCGTAGTGTTGGCCGGCGAGAGCGGGAACAGGGTCTACATGGCTACCTTGCGCAGCGGTGCCATGACACATGGCGCAGTTACGTTGATACAAACTATCCCCGCCGGCGGAAGTTTTGTCCTCGGAGTGCTCAGGATCCGGGTTCGCGGGCTTGCTGTTCAAGAAGTGGGCGAGATCGCGTATAGCCTGGGGATTGTTGACATCCTTTGTGCCGGTTGCCTCATGCATCGTCGACCCGCTTCGCTCCCGGGTAGCGAACTCCACAATTTGAGTGACGAGATAGAGCTCCTGCTGTCCTGCCAGAGAAGGAATATCCTCCAACCCATCACCCCACGCATCCGATCCGTGGCAACGGCTGCAGCGCTTGGCGTAAAGGGTGCTTCCGCGCTTCGTGTCCGGATGCAACGCCATTGCTTTGCTCACAACTCCCGTCACGACGGGGCTCTGCGCATTGGCGGCCAAACTCGAAGCCACAGTCAGCGCAATGAATACCAGTTGTCGATGCACGCTGCCCTCCATGGGCACAGTTTCTTGGTTCAGCGATCGTGCAGGGCCATCACTGCCTTGTACAGAACCTGCAGGTCAAATTTGCCCTGATACACCGCCGGTGGCTGGCGCTTCAATCCCAGCAGCCGGTATACCGCCGTCTGCGCCGACCGGACCGAATACTCCACCGTAAATACCACATCATCCGGAAGCTCGCAGAACTGACCCATGATCGCCAGATTGTGAGTTCCGCGCGGAATGACTTCTGGCCGATCCCCGTGGCTGCGCCGCAAAAATTGACTGGTAATGAACGGCATCATGCAAGGTATGCAGTTCGCGGTACCGAGTATCTTCGAAGCTTCCTGGGTAATGTTCAGATGCCCGAGCAGCTCAGTGAGGATCTCGCGCCCGGTGGCGGCGGACATCGGCTTTTTCACGAAGTCCCCGTCGAGATCGACGTTGAGACCGTATCCCCAGAACACTCCGACATCAGCCGGCTGACCGATAAAGTGCGGCTGGTGCGGGACGACGATCGAGGCGAGCCAGCGCGATTCGGGAAAACTGACGAGGCCGCCTTCACCGGCGATATTGCCGGTGCGCTCCCGTATGAGTCTGAGAAGGGTATCGTCGTGGAGAGTGGCCGTGAATGACACCCACTTGGAATCCTGAATGTGGTTTGAAAACACATCCGGATGCCCGAACTGCGACCCGCGTGAAGCCAACTTCTCCCACAGCAACCACGCGCCACCTTCGCCCTTGCCGCGCAAAGGAGCTGCGCTCTCCATGGTGCCCAGGCTGAAACCCTCCGTCATCGAGCCAAGCGTGATCAGCACGAGGCTATCACTTTCGACTGCGATGGCCGCGGGCTGGCCATCGTGCTCATAGTGAATTGCGCTCACCGCCTGTTTGCCGACGTGATCGCGAAATTCAACGTCGGTTACGCGGGTCCCGAGCCGGAATCGGACGCCACGTTGTTGAAGCCATTGCAACAGCGGACGTACCATCGAGTCGTACTGGTTGTAGACCGTCCGCATGATTCCCTGCAGACGGTTGAATCCTCCAACCATGTGAGCAAAGCGCACCAGGTAGCGTTTGAATTCGACCGCGCTGTGCCATGGTTGAAAAGCAAAAGTCGTACACCACATGAACCAGAAGTCAGTAACGAAGAATGACGAATCAAAATGCTCTTCGATGCTGCTGTGTCCGAGCAGGGATTCGGGCTCCAGGGCCAGCCTCTCGATGGTTACGATGTGGTGCTCGCTCAGACCGAAAGGCGGGGCGGTCTGGCGGTGGCCGTTGCGAAAGAGACGAGACTTGGATGAGGTCTTCAGCACCTCGTTCCAATCCAGGATTTCCTGGGTGACGGTCTTGTCACCGGACAGATTGGGGATAGAACCAAACAGGTCGAAGGTGCATAGATATTTGCTTTCCAGCATTCGTCCGCCACGCACCAGGTAACCGTTCTGCGGCGAACCTGAGCCATCGAGGCTCCCGCCCAACGAGTTGGATTCTTCCAGAATCGTAATGTTCTGGCCGAGTATGTCACCGTCGCGGATCAAGAAGGCTGCCGCCGCCAGCGATGCGATACCGCCACCGACCAGGTAGATTCGTCGCTCGGAGCCATTTGCGTTCACGGGCCGGTCGGGCGAGTCGGAATGTGGCATGAATTCTCAGTCTTCTGCGTGGAGGAAAGGTTGGCCGCTCAAAGGCAAAGAAAGCTCACGGCACGTATTCGAGAGCGGACTGCCCGGAGCAGGGGGGTCTTCGATGGCAATCCTTCGAAACTCGTGCCGCGAGCTCGAACCGACGATACAACGCTACGCGCTCACTGGGACCTTTCATATGCGCAGTTGTACGTAGTTTTGTGAGCGTCCCAATTCAATGGGAAACGCTCAGCTGATCGATCTCATGTCGCCCCGTCTCGCGGCGCACCGCGATGTGTTTGAGATTTCATCAATTTCGCCAGCTCGTGCAGCTCCGAAGCGACTGCAGGCAGCAGATCGTCCAAGGTGACGATACCCACGAGGGTACCGTTGCGGTCTGTTACCGGTGCCCTGCGCACAGCCCGAGCGTTCATTGCGTCGATTGCGTCCGCGAGATTCATTTCGATGCCCAGACACAACGGGTGCGTCGACATGACGTCACCGACCGTCAGGCAATAGAGGTCCGCTGCCTTGAAGACCTGACCTCGAACGATGTCGCGGTCGGTCAGCATTCCCACGGGACGTCGTTGTGGGTCCTTCGGGTCCAGCACAACCAATGATCCTACCTGCTCCTCGCGCATGAGCCGGGCAGCCTCTGCCAGAGGCTGATCGGGGTGCGTGACGATCACACGTGTCGTTCTGATGTCGCCGATGTTCATGTTCTCGCTTCCGGTTGAACCAGCGCGCAATTAATACCCCGTGCGAATGCCCGACGCCATCAGCAAAGATACGGATGGTCGAGCCGCCTTCGCCGTGACTGAATGTGAGGCCTAATCAGCTCGTGGAGGTTTCCCCCATGAATGTGGGACAGATCAGTGGCGGTCGGCTCGTGAAAGTCTCACAACATACCCCGTTATCCGAGGTGGCTCGAATGATGACCACGCACCATGTGGGGGCGGTGATCGTTACGGAAAATAAAGATGATGACTCACCGCTCGTTGGTGTCATTACTGATCGGGACATTGTAACTGCCCAGCTGGAGCAGACGAGGGATCTGAGCAGTTTGAGTGCGGACGCTGTGATGACTCGAAATGTACTGACATTGACCCGGGATGAGTCCATCGATGGAGCGATCGCGCACATGTGCGCCAGGAATGTGCGCAGGGCACCGATCGTTTCCGCGGGAGGTGTCCCGGTAGGCATGATTTCAACTGACGATCTGATTGCGCAGATGTCGTTCAAACTGTTCAGCATTGCCGGCATTGTTGCGAAGCAGTCACAGGGTTCTCATGCGCCTTCATGATGGATAAACGACAACATTTCTCGGCCTGGTATTTCCTGTTCGCCATGGCATTCATGCTCGTGCTGCAGAGCCTGCTGTTCAGCCGCCATGTTGAATCGCTTGCCTACAGTGATTTTCAATCGCTTCTGCATGCAGGAAAAATCAAGGAGCTCGTCATACAGGACGACGCCCTGTCGGGTGTCGTTGATCTTCGTGAGGCCGAAGGTTTGCTGCCTTCCGACGTGTGGAAGAGCATGTCACACGAGAATCTCGAGAAACGGCCATTCACTACGGCACGAGTGCCGGACAGTAACCTCGTCACGGAATTGCAGACGTCAAAAGTCAGGTTTTCAGGCCAGGTCGAAAACAAATGGCTCGCAACCTTACTGGGTTGGGTGGCTCCCGCCGTCGTGTTCGTCCTGATATGGAGCGTCTTCATGCGTCGGATGGGCGGCGGCGCGATGGGAAACCTGATGGAGATCGGCAAGAGTAAGGCCAAGGTCTTTGTGCAGAAAGAGACCGGCGTGCGGTTCGCCGACGTGGCCGGCATCGACGAAGCCAAGGAAGAGCTCATGGAAGTCGTCGATTTCCTGCGCAACCCGCAGCGCTATCGCAAGCTCGGAGGAAAGATACCCAAAGGGGTGCTGATTGTAGGTGCGCCGGGTACGGGCAAGACCTTGTTAGCCAAGGCGGTCGCGGGGGAGGCGGCCGTGCCGTTTCTGTCGATCAGTGGTTCCGAGTTCGTGGAAATGTTTGTGGGTGTCGGCGCCGCCCGTGTCCGCGATCTGTTCCAACAGGCGCAGAAACTCGCACCCTGCATAATTTTCATCGACGAGCTGGATGCACTGGGCAGGGCCCGGGGAATGAGTGGGCTGTCGAGCAATGACGAGCGCGAGCAGACGTTGAATCAGCTCCTCGTCGAGATGGACGGCTTTGATACACAGAGCGGTGTCATCATCATGGCTGCCACCAACCGGCCCGAAATCCTGGACGCGGCGCTGTTGCGGCCGGGACGGTTTGATCGCCAGGTGGCACTCGATCGTCCCGACATCCGAGGTCGTGAGCAGATCTTGCACGTGCATGCAAAGCGCCTGGTTCTGGGCCCGGATGTGGACCTGGCGGCGGTGGCGGCCAGGACGGCCGGGTTGGCAGGCGCGGATCTCGCCAATATCGTGAATGAGGCGGCGCTGCATGCTGCCCGCGAAAACAAGGCTGTGGTGGAGATGACGGATTTCGATGAAGCGATCGATCGGGCGATCGCGGGCCTCGAGAAGAAGACGCGGGTCATGACGGCCAAGGAGCGTGAGACCGTGGCCTATCACGAGGCCGGCCACGCTTTGATCGCGGAATTGCGGGAAACGACGGACAAAGTAGCCAAGGTCTCGATCATTCCACGAGGAATCGGTGCCCTCGGGTACACGCAGCAGCAGCCTACGGAGGATCGCTATCTGCTGAAGCATGGCGAGTTGTTGGATCGCCTGGACGTGCTCCTGGGTGGCCGAGCGGCGGAGCAACTCGTTTTCAAGGAGCTCTCAACGGGCGCCCAGAATGATCTGCAACGTGCCACAGCCATGGCACGTCAGATGATTACCCTTTACGGTATGAGCGACGTGTTGGGACCCGCGACGTTCGAATCGTCGCCGGCCCCGCTTTTTCTACCGGAAGGTGCTTCGCAGCGGCGTGGGGACTATAGCGAACGGACGGCGCAAGCGATCGACGAGGAAGTTCGTGGATTACTGCTGACCGCGGCCGAACGTGTGCGTAAGACGTTGAGTGCACATCGCACTGAGCTTCAGGCACTGGCGCAAGAGCTACTGATCCGGGAAGTGGTAGACCGCCAGAAGCTGACGAGCTTGATGAAGGCGGCCACCGATGCACCATCGGCGGCACAGATTCAATCACACATCGCGTGATGATTGCCCGTCAGTGAGCTGCGAGGGTCCGTGTCATCCTCACCAGGTGTGCAAGCGAGGGCGCGTGCATCTTCTCCATCAGCCTGGCGCGATGAATCTCCACCGTTCGCTGACTGATGCTCAGGTCAAACGCCACAACCTTGTTGGGCGATCCACGGGTCACGTGATCCAGAACTTCGCGTTCCCGGGGCGTAAGCGACTCGTATCTTGCCCGGACTCCTTCCACCTCAGTGAGTTGACTTTGCGCCTCGGAGTTTTGTCGTAGCGCCCGTTGTACCCGCTCGATCAGGTCGTGATCCTGGAACGGCTTTTCAATGAAATCAAACGCGCCCTGTTGCATGGCTTCGACCGCCATGGAGACATCGCCATGGCCGGTGATGAAGATGACCGGCAGTATCGAGCCACGCACCGTGAGCTCGCGTTGCATGGTTGGACCACTCATGCCGGGCATGCGCACATCCAGCAGGACGCAGCCGAAGGACTCGTTTGCATGCCTGTCGAGGAAGCTCTGTGCTGAATCGCAAGTGACGACTTTCATGCCGATCGACTTGAACAGCAGCTGCAATGCACCGCGCACCGCACTGTCATCATCGACGACGTATACGCAAGCAGATAGCATTTCCATGACGTTTCTCCCTCGCAGGTGCTGCCGCCAGTCTCGTCGCAACACCCGTTTCGGGAAATACGTAGACTTCGGAAGTTACATAGGTAGTTTCCGAGATGACCGCCGTCACTGCGCGAGCATTTGCGCCAGCTCGAACAGTCGCCGGTCGAGTGGTTTGCGGCCTCCGGTCAGCGCTGACAGCGCCGTGCTCGTGACCTTGCCGTTCATTATTCCCAGCGTAATCCCGAATTCGCCAGCGACAGCATGCTCCGCGGCCGCAGCCCCCAGCTGGCTGGCAATGATCCGGTCATAGATCCGTGGCGTGCCGCCGCGCTGAATGTGACCGAGCTTGGTCACCCGTAGCTCAAATCCGAGCCGGTCCCGATGAGTGTGGAAGTGGCTCGCCAACGAATCCGCGTTGTAACGCGCCCCTTCAGCGACCACGACAATCGCGTGACTCTTGCCGCGATCGTAGGCGGAGACAATTTGTGCGGCAATGCTCTCCGCCTCCTGGTCGATTTCGGGAAGCACGATCGCTTCGGCTCCGCCGGCAATGCCAGCCGCGAGCGCGAGATGCCCGCTGTCGCGACCCATGACTTCGACCAGGAATACGCGCCGGTGCGCCGATGCGGTGACGCGAAGCCTGTCGATTGCGTCGATGGCCGTATCCAGGGCGGTGGTCGAGCCCAGAGCAACTTCACTACTGGGCAGATCATTGTCGATGGTGGAGGCAATCGCAATGATACGGGCGCCTCGCTGTGCCAGCTTGCGAGCGCCCTCATGCGTTCCATTGCCTCCGATGACTATCAACGTATCGAGCCGCAACGCATCGATCTGCCTGACGGCGGCCTCGCAGCCTTCTTCACACTTGAGTCGCTCGCAACGTGAAGTGCCGAGCACTGTTCCACCGCGATCGATGATGCCACCCACGGAGCGCGCGTCCATGAGCAGGAAGTCACCATTCATCAACCCGGTGTATCCGTGTCGGATGCCCAGTACTTCGTATCCGTGTGTGACCGAGGACCGGACCACAGCTCGAATTGCTGCGTTCATACCGGGAGCATCACCGCCGCTGGTGAGGACGGCTATTCTCTTGGATTCTGCGCTCAACATGCTCTCCTCACCGTATTGTTCGCACTTTATGCGGCCCGCTGCCGGCTCGAAAACGCGCGTGCCCCGACGGCTGATTTGAATCCACGAGGCTTCACAACCAACACGTCGCATTCCAACTTGTCGAGTGCGCTCTCCGCTGTGGCGCCGATAAATATCCGCCGCAGCCTCGATCGCGACACTGCACCCATCACTACGACGCTCGCTCTCGTGCTGCGTGCTACGTTGCCCAGCTCGCTAGCAATGACCCCCATGTGAAGATGCCTGGCCGCCGTTGGTACGCCGGCCGCCGCGGCCAGCCGGGCGAGCTCGCTTGCGACGAGCTTCGCATACGCTTCCTCCGCCTCGGGTGGCGCGATGGCGGGAATCGCCATGGCGGTAGGCAGCGGCACGAGATCCACGAGCGGGGTGTAGGCATGGAACACGTGCAAGGAGCCATGGAACAATTGCGCGACCGTTTTTCCGAGATCCAGCAGACCTACATCCAGATCAGCGGGCTTTGCATGAGCATGAAAAGGATCAACCGCCGCAAGTACGACCGAGCCTTCGTATGAGTGGGTTGATTTCACAAACAGCAGCGGGCAGGGGCATTGCCGTATCAGTTCCCAATCTGTGTTCTTCAGAAACAGGCGTTGTCCAATACCGTGCGGTCGGGTACCCGCAATGACCAGATCGGCGCCAATTCGTTCAGCGCGCCGGACTACCGCCTCATGGGGCGGATAATCTGCGCTGGCGTGTTGGGTAACCTCCACACCACGCAGGCTCGCCAGCCGTGCAAACTGCCTCAGGCGATGCTCCGCGGTACGCAGCTTGGCCAAAGCCAGTTTTCCAACCGTGCCGGCGGGGAGGGCTGTGGCTGCGCGGTCGGTTCGCACTGGAATATCAACCGCGTGGAATAACTCTACAGTCGCTTTCGTTGCGCGTGCGAACTCCGCCGCCTTGCCCAGTTCGGTCCGGGGCGGGTGGTGGAGATCCCGGATGGCGACGAGAATGCGGCGAATGGTGTTGGCCATAGTACTTCTCTCAGGAGACCATCAGGACATCGACGGGGCTGTGGTAGGCAATCTGTGTTCCGATGCAGCCCATCAATGGGTGATCTGGAGTCAGGGGTATCTGCTCGTGCCTCCCGACGACAACAACTTGCGCTGCACGTCGGGTAATCTCCGACAACACACTCGGCAGTGGCGCGCCGCGGACCAGATGCATGTGCATTTTTGCGGCATTTTCCTCACCGGACCATGGAGGATTTGCCGCATATCGGGCGGCGAGCTCGGCATCCGCGGAGCACGTCTCGATCGCTTCAGCGCTGAGACCACTCAGCTTCAGCCGCTCGAGATAGGGAACTTCGTAGGTGCGGACAATGTGGCAATCACCGCCAGCGCAGATGATGCTGGACCAATGAACGATCCGACGTGCCTGTTCAGCGGAGGGACCGATCGCGGCAAGGGCAGTACGGTACGGCTTTATCTCTGCCCGGCGCACGAGCAGTAGAGGCAGTTCGACCTGAGTGATCAGTTTCGTCGTCGTGGCGCCGAGCGAGATCTGTGTATTCTCGGAGGCGTGCTCGCCATGAGCTCCGAGGACCAACAGCCCCGGCTGGTACGACGCAGCGCATCGGGCGATGGATTGGCTCGCCTTGCCCTTGTGCAATTCCGTGATCACATGAACTGCGAACTCCGAGGCGATCCGATTCTTGGCCTCCTCGAGCAGCCGTTCAGCATTCCGTGAGATCTCGGTGTAGTGTTGTTGCGCCATGGGAGCGCAATTCGAGAAGAGATTCCAGTCCGGGGTCGCGTGAATGATGCGGACTTCCGCTCCCTGTTGAGCGGCGATCTGGCCGGCTCTGGCCAGTGCAGCGTCACCCGCGAGCGAAAAATCGGTGGCGGCGAGGATCCGCGAAAGCGTGCGCATGAATATTCCCTATGCGTTGGTCATGCGCCACAGATTGCCGCGTGGCCGGCGTCACGGCATCCGGGCAAACACCTATTCCTGGATGAACCACGTACGTAGAAGTGCTGATTCGGGCCTCGAGGACTGCGACGCCGAGCTTCAGTCGGAGTCAGGCTTCGGGTGCGTCGTTCCGCATCGCCGGCAGCCTCACGTTGAAGCAAGCGCCCCGCGGCTCGTTGGGCAGATATTCGAGAACACCCTCGTGTGCTGACACGATGGTGCGGCTGATGGGAAGGCCGAGTCCCGTACCGGTGGGTTTAGTTGAGCAGAACGGGTTGAACATCCTGTCCTTGATCGATTCGTGGATGCCGACGCCGTTGTCACATACGGAGATTTCAACATCGCCATCTGAGGTACTGCGCGTTCCGATGACGAGCTCCCGAGCGTCAACCTGTGCAAGGGCGAGGGAGTCCAACGCGTTGTGAACGAGGTTCATCACGACCTGCTGGATTTGGGAGCTGTCCAGAACGACCTGGGGTAGATTCGGCTGCAGATCGCGCCGATATGTGACGCCATGAGCTTTTGCGTCGGAGTCGATCAGGTCACTCAGTTCGCCTACAACTGCGTTGACGTCGGACGGAACACGGTGCGGTCGCTCGCTCTTTGCGAGCCCGCGCAGCCTCCGGATGATGTCGCCCGCTCGCACAGCTTGTTCGGCAATCTGCTTCAAGGCCCCTCGGACTTCTTCGATGTCCGGATGTGATGCTCCGAGCAACCGGTCGCACGCATGCGCGTAGGTCGTTATGGCCGCGAGCGGTTGGTTCAGCTCATGAGCAATGCCAGAGGCCATCTCGCCGACCGTGGCGAACCGCGAGACATGCATCAGTCGCTCCTGCAGGCGATGAGCTTCAGCATCAGACTCATGCTGTGCAGTGTTGTCGCGGATGAAGCCAACCAACCTTGGTGGATTGGACCCAGGGATCGCCCCGACGGCGAGAAATGCGTGAAACGTGGTGCCGTCCTTGCGTGTTGCTACCACTTCACCGCCGGGCCCGACAATCCACGGCGTGCGTGTTGTCATCAACAGGCTGACGTTGGATCCAAGGATATCTCGTGCTCGATAGCCGAAGATGCGCTCCGCCGCCTCGTTGAATGTCACTATCCTGCCGAGGTGGTCAATAACCACGATGCCATCGACCGCGGCATCCAATAGTGCCTGCAGTTCCAATGCAGGATCGATAACGGCTTTGGGAGGCGCTGCAGTATTCATAAATTTGACACAGAGTGCTCCTGTGAGCGGGCTCGATCTGTACGTACCTTCCGAACGTCTTTGTCTCTCAGCAGCGGATCCCAAGCACTGCGTCATCGTTGAGCGTCGCCGCCCCGCGCATGCGGCGGACTGCTCTCATGTTGCATTCTCCGATCGGCCGTCCGCGAACGTGCCAACAGTTCACACACTTCTGAATCCTGCACCTGAGTGAAATCGTCGTACCAGGCTCCGACCGACGACAGATGAGGCTCGATCCTGATCGCTATTACTTCATCGGCTTCAGCGCGCACCAGTGCGTGCCCCGTATCGGAAGCGACGGGTGCCGCCACGAGAACGCGTGCTGCGCCGAGACTGTTGGCCTCGCGAACAGCGGCCAGCATGGTGCAGCCGGTGGCCAAGCCATCATCCACGAGAAGCACATCGAGACCCTTCAATACCAGGGGCGGTAGACCTGCTCGATAGATCCGCTCGCGGCGCCGAAGCTCCGCCCCTTGCGCTCGTGCCAATGCCGCGAAACGGTGAGTGGGAACTTCGAAGGACAGATTGGATTCCCGGACGATCGTATCGCCGGCAATCGCGCCGATGGCCAGTTCGGGGTTATCCGGCAGCGCGATCTTGCGAACCGGCATGACATCGAGCGGAGCGCCGAGCACCTGGGCGATCTCGAAGGCGACCGGCACGCCGCCCCTGGGCAGACCCAACACGATGCCTGGCCTTCCCACGCCGCGCGTGCGAAGTACATGCCCCAGCTCGAAGCCGGCCGTGGTGCGATTTGTGAATGTGGATGACAAGGGGTTCATGATCGTCACGGTAGGACTCGTCGTCGATCAGATCCATGCGGGTTTTCCGCATACGTACTAACCACCGTACGCAGGATTACGGATGTCCCGATGGGCGGCCAGTGCGCATACTGCGTGGCAGTCGCAGTTGGAATTTGCGGAAATGAAAAGATTATCCCTGTCTCTGGCGATTGCGTGTGTGATCGTGCTGAGCGCCTGCTCGACTTTACGGGTCGGCGAGGACTTCGATCACCAGGCCAGCTTCACCCGTTATCATTCCTACAACCTGATGGAGCGCGAACATCACGGCACCGCAAATCCGCTCGTCGTTCAGCGGGCCCGCGATGCCATCGAAGCGGAGCTGAAGCGCAAAGGATTCGCGGCGGCTGCCGCCGCGGAGCAGGCCGACCTGATCGTCGATTTCACAATCGGCTCCCGGGATCGTACCGACATCGAGTCGTTTCCCTCGAGCGATGTTGCGTCTGGTTGGTGGGACGCCAGGGGATGGTGGGAACCTTACTGGGGTAACGGGGTCGATGTGCGGACGTACAAGGAAGGCACCTTGTCGATCGACGTGTTTGACTCCCATACCCACCGGCCCGTGTGGCATGGGTGGGCTAAAAAGGAACTGACCCGATCCGATCTCGAGCATTCCGAAGCACCCATACAGACGGCCGTGGCGGCCGTACTGAAGAATTTTCCGCCGCGTTGACTCCGAGGAGACACCCTATGAACGTTCGAGAACTGTGCAAACGCGAGGCCGTAACCGTGCGAGAGTTTGATGAGCTCACGGATGCGGCCAAGCTCATGCGAGAGCAGCATGTCGGTTATTTGGTAGTTGTTGAACCTGTGGTATCCGATCGCGGGTACCGGCCAGTGGGAGTGCTCACTGACCGAGACATCGCCATCGGCGTCGTAGCCCGGGGAGTTGACCCGCGCTCGCTACGGGTTGGCGATCTGATGAGTCGTAAACCGGTCGTGGTTGACGAGAGCAGTTCCATCGAAGCAGCGCTGAGTGAGATGCGCCGTATCGGGGTGCGGCGTCTGCCTGTTGTTAGCGATGGTGGCCTGCTCGCAGGCGTTATTTCGATGGACGAGGCCCTCTATACACTTTCCGCGGCGATGGTCTCTGTTGCCGGAGCAATCAAGAACGAGCAGCGACTCGAGACCGAGTTGCGCAGGTAGCGAACATGCATCCATACCCCCACACCTACGTCGCCTCAGCAGCGGGTGAGCCCAATGGCCTGCTGAGTGTGAGCTCCCCCCAATTGGAAGGCTTCGATTCCGCGGCCCCACCTGAGTTCGATGGACCTGGCGGCGTGTGGTCTCCGGAAACTTTGCTGTGCGCGTCGATCGCAGATTGCTTCATTCTGACCTTTCGCGCCGTCGCCCGAGCCGCGCGGTTTGAATGGATTGAGCTATCTTGTCGCGTCGAAGGCGTGCTCGAACGTGTCAATCAGACCTCTCAGTTCACTCACTTTGCCACCTTTGCGAACCTTCAGATTCCGGGAGGCGTCAACGAAGACAAAGCACGTGAGCTTCTGGAGCGCGCGGAGCGGAGCTGTCTCGTCGCCAACTCCCTAAGAGCCACACGCAAGCTCGAGTCGCAAATCAACGTTGCTGCAGCCGTAGGCGTGGGTAATTGACATGAAAGCGCACGCCCGACATGTCGCGCTCGTCATTCTCCTCGGCGTCATTCTGCTCATTGTGGCCGCCATCGCTGGAGGGTTGATCCCATGAAGGTACGGGCAGTTCGATCGGCGCGTCGTGATCAGTGGTCCCGCGTTTCTCGGTTTGTTGCGTTCGAAGATGACGAAGGAACTGGAGGCGGCGGTAGTACTCGAAGTTGAAAAGGACCTCGTGCATTCCACGGACGAGGTTATCAGGAAGCACATCCCGCGACCCCTGGGTGAGTGAATGCGCTCACACCCGCGTTGACGCGCCGGTTGATGACACCTGGCGCGGTTACATGCTAGATGCTCATCGTAAGCGGCTCCAGGGCAGGTCAGGTTCGGGCGCCCGCCGCTCGGACCAACAGAATCGGCACTGGCGCATGCCGCACCAGATACTCCGCGTCGCTGCCGAGTACAATCCGCCGCAAGCCGCGACGACCATGGGTCCCGCAGACGATGAGGTCCGCTCCCCACTCGGTTGCAGCCTTCACGATGTGTTCGCCGGCCGCGGAACCGAATGCCTCGATCATTTCAGCGTCCACGGTCACGCCGGCGGCCTGCACAATCTCGCGTGCGTTTGCCAGGACTGACTGGCCTGCCGCGTTCAGCGCTTCGATCGTGTTTTCCGCGACGATGGCATACGGCGAGACCATGACGAACTCATCCACAACGTGCACGATGCGGATGCGAGCCTTCTGGTCCGTGGCGAATTGGATCGCCTCCCGCAGGCCGCGCGCTGCGGTTTCGCTGCCGTCAATGGGAACGAGTATCCGGGTGTACATGATTTTCAGGCCTTTGGTGTGGGGTTGGTCTCGGACTTCGAACCCTCGTGGGGACGCATGTGCTTGCCGTGGGGGCAACCCATCATCTGCATCATCTGATGTTGACTCTTCGCCAGTTCCTTATGACATTCCATCGCTGGCTTGTCGGAACGCAGGCACGCGGCCATCTGCTCGTGCGCGACTGCCATCTTCTCCCGGTCCTCCTTCGAAGGGTCGGGACAGTCGTGTTTCGCGGTGGCGGACGCAAATGCACCGCTCGCGCATGCCATTGCGATGAACGCGGCCAGTAATGTGTGTCGGATGGGGTTACGAGTGATCATGGTTGGAGCTCCTGAGCCGGGCTACATGCCCGGAAGGTAGGGAAGGGCAGCAAACCGGACCCCGCGCGCGCGTTTCGGAACCCGCGGCGCGAATCCCGGCGGCTTTACAATCAACAGGTCGCAGTCGAGCGAATCCAACAGTGCCTCCGCGGTGTTGCCGAAGAAGAAGCGCCGCACTCCGGATCTGGCTATGGCCCCCATTACCACGATACGGCTATGGGTCTTGCGTGCCGTCTGCTCAATCGCATCGATGGGATGGCGCGCGAGCAGATGGCATTGGGATTTCGGAATTCGCGTCGAGGCAACGGCGCTCTGGAATCTCTGCCGGGCAACCCGTCGTGTGCTGGCTGCCAATTGATTCATGGCTGCATCGCTCAATGGGTGGCGCGGCGTCGATTGGAAAGGAAAGGGGATGTAGGCGTTGACCGCGTGCAGTGGGCCACGCAGGGCCTTGGAGAGGGTCTTCGCGACCGCCAGGATTTCGCGATCCAGGCTCGCCGGTTTTGAAAACGTATGATCCGGATCAACCGCCGCCAACACGACCGGTCGTTGGTAGGCCGCGCGTGTTTTGACCAACAACACCGGGAGCGTGCTGTTTCGCAGCAACTCCCAGTCGGTCAATTGCAGTAACCCGGGGGCTACATGGGGCTTCGCGTGGCGTTCGGCGACGATCAGGTCTGCACCCTGGTGGGCAGCGCGACGCACGATTGCTTCATAGATGGGAAAGTCCCACGTAGCAGACACGTCAACCTCCACCCCGCCTGCACGCAGCTGCGTCGCTATCTTCTCCAGCTGCGCGAGGATTTTATCGCGCGTGGCTCGCTCAATCTGTGGCACGGATTGTTCAGGTGAGTAGGCATCCACATACAGGGGCGTCGATATGGCATGAAAGAGCTCCAGGCGTGCACCGAATGCCCGAGCCAGTTGCGCGGCCTTGTCGACGGCCGGCAGTGCTTTTGCGTTGGGATCCTTGACGGCCACCAGAATCCGGCTAATGGTGCGCATGAGATCTCCTCGAGATATTGCGTTCATGATGCTCCGTGCGCTGCCCGCGAACAGTCCGGAAAACCACCTATTTGATCTCCACGCGCTGCACGTCGGCCGGAATTTGCGCATCCCAGCCGAGCCGCGTTTTGATGGCTGCCGCGAGTGCGCCGGTTGCCCGGGGCTCACCATGTACGAGAAACAGATCTCGCGGGGCCGCGCTCAGATGAGACAGCCAGCCGAGCAGGGCGGATTGATCGGCGTGAGCGGAGAAACCTCCGAGCGTTGCGATCCGTGCACGGACGGGCACATCCTCGCCGAACAACCGGACGCTCCTGGCTCCCTCGACCAGATTGCGACCGAGGGTCCCCATCGCCTGGAATCCGACCATCAGCACGGTGGTGTGCGGATTCGGCAGTCGCTGGCGCAAGTGATGCCGAATCCGGCCTCCATCGCACATGCCGCTTCCGGCAATGATCACTGCACCGGACTCGATGCGATTGAGCGCCATGGAGTCCTGCACGTGCTCGGTGAAACGCACATGAATCATGGAGTCGCCATTGGCGCGTTCGCTCGTGGCCATGCGCCGCGCCTCCTCGTTGAACAGTTCCATGTGACGCATGGTGATTGCAGTAACCTGCTGCGCCATCGGAGAATCAACAAAGACCGTCAGCCCGTGCACGCGGTGTTCGCGTGTCAGTTGGTTGAGATAGTAGAGCAACTCCTGAGCGCGCCCGACAGCGAACGCCGGCACGAGTACCACCCCACTTTCCAGGGCTGAATTGAGAATGGCGGTCAACTCGTCAATTGTGCTCGGCAAGGGCCGGTGATCGCGGTCACCGTAGGTCGATTCCAACAGCAGCACATCCGCCTGGCTGATGACAGCCGGGTCTCGAAGTATGGGTCGGCCCGGTTGGCCGAGGTCCCCGGACACGACAATTTTCCGGGACTGACCGTTGTCCATGATTGTCAGTTGGACAATCGCGGACCCGAGTATGTGGCCCGCATCTCGAAGGATGACCTCCACGCCCGGGCCCACAGTCCCAGGATGATCATAGGGAATCGCTTGCACTTGCTTCAGCACGTGATCGACATCATCGATGTCGTAGGCGACCTGCGGGTCTTTGTGCATTCGACTCGCGCGCTCGGCCTCCATTTCCTGTAGATGAGCACTGTCCAGCAGGAGAACTGACAACAGATCCCGCGTCGCCGGTGTCGTGTAGATCGGTCCTTTGAAGCCCTGAGCCCCCAACCGCGGCAGCAGGCCGCTATGATCCAGGTGAGCGTGAGTCAGGATTACAAAATCGATACCGCGTGGGTCAAAGGGGAATGGCTCGAGATTGCGAGCCCGCGTGGCGGCATGCCCTTGGAACATTCCGCAGTCCACGAGGAAGCGGGACTGCGATGTCTCGAAAAGAAAGCAGGAGCCGGTTACCTGCTGAGCAGCTCCACAGAAAGTAATGTGCATGACGTCTCTATGCGGCCGGCGGCCAACGGGTAAGTAACGGTGATATGGGCACTCCGCGCACCATACGTCTCACGGTCTCACCCAACAGCGGAGCAACGGACAATGTCTGAATCTTTTCCGCGCGTCTCGGGATGCCGACGCTGTCGGTCACGAGCACATCTGTGATCGAGTCGGCGCGCGCGACCGCGTCAATGCCTGCCGGAAGCGGTGCATGAGTAACGGCCGCATGAACCGCGGCCGCTCCCGCTTCACGACAGCGATCGGCGGCGCGGATCAATGTGCCGCCTGTGGCGCACAGATCATCTATCAACAGTGCGACCCGTCCGTCGATCTCGCCCACCAACCGGCCGGTGTTGACCTTTCCGAGAGCCCGCCGTTTCTCGAGAAAGGCCAGCTCCACCGGCCGGCCGCAGACCCGTTCCAAAAGCTCCTGAAACAACTGCGCTCTCTTGATGCCGCCGACATCCGGAGATACGACAGTGATCGCGGCAGCGCCCAGCCGGGTCGAGAAATGGTCGGCCATCATCGGCAGGGCACTCAGATGATCGGTGGGAATGCCGAAGGCATTGTCAAATGCGGCTGGACTGTGGACATCGAGCGCAATGATGCGATCGGTACCCGAGGCCTCCAGAAGCCGGGCGACATAGCGTGTGTTGACAGGATCCCGCGGCTGAGTCCGTCGTTCCTTACGGGAATAGGCAAGGTACGGAATCAACACGATGCGCTCCGTAGCTCCGGCGTCCCGCAGTCCATTCAACAGAAACAGCAGGCGTACGAAGTTGTTGGCCACAGACGAATTCGCCGTCGCCGCCAATGATTGCAGGACGTACACAGTCCGACCCCGGACCGATTCCAGCGGCCGCAGCTTGAATTCGCCATCCTCAAAATTGCGCTCTTCGATCTCCCCCAGCGGCAGCTGCGCTGCCTGGCAAGTCGCCACGGCCAGGTCATGACATTCACTGAGCGCGAAGAACCGCGGTTCCATCAGGCGGCCTGAACCTTCGGTTTCGCGAGCTCCTGCTCGATTTCGAGCACCCGGCGCGTCACGCTCACAATGCTGTCCGGGTTCAGGCTGATGGAGTCGATCCCCAGGCGCACCAGAAAGTCCGCAAACTCGGGGAAATCCGAGGGTGCTTGACCGCACAGTCCCGAGTGCCGCTCGTTGCGCCGACACCCCTCGACCGCCAGGCTGATCATCTGCCGGACGCCCGCGTCGCGCTCATCGAAGTCGAACGCCACGATGGAGGAATCCCGATCGACGCCCAGCGTCAGTTGAGTCAGATCGTTGGAACCGATCGAGAATCCGTCGAAGATGCGACTGAACTCATCAATCAACATCACGTTGTTCGGTATCTCGCACATGACATAGATCTCGAGGCCGTTCTTGCCGCGTTCCAACCCCAGGGAGCGCATGCGCTCAATGACTTTGACGCCTTCCTCCACACGCCGGCAGAAGGGAATCATGAGCTTGATATTGGTGAAGCCCATCGTCTCCCGCGCGCGTTTCATGGCCGCACACTCGAGGGCAAACCCTTCTGCGTAGGCGGGATGCGCATAGCGTGCCGCACCCCGGAAGCCCAGCATGGGATTGTTCTCCACCGGCTCAAACCAATGCCCGCCCAGAAGACCTGCGTACTCATTGGTCTTGAAGTCGGACATGCGGACAATCACCGGCTTTGGATAGAACGCCGCCGCGATAGTGGCAATGCCCTCGGAAAGCTTGCGTACAAAGAACTCGGCAGGTGTGGGATCGTTGCGCGTGAGCTCCAGCAACGCACGCCGCTCTTTCTCATCGGTCACCCGTGTCGGGTAGAGCAGGGCCATGGGGTGAGCCTTGATGTGCTCTGCAATGACGAATTCCATTCGCGCAAGGCCTACGCCGTCATTCGGCAGGAAGCTGCTTTGGAACGCCAGGTCCGGATTTCCCAGGATCAACATGATCTTCGTCTTCGGCCGCGCGAGGCTGGTGATGTCTGTCCGTCGCACCTCGAAGGGCAGGCGGCCATCGTAGACTTTACCCACGTCCCCTTCCGCGCAGGAGACTGTCACCGCCTGAGCGTCGGTCAGTGTTTCAGTTGCATTCTCGCAGCCAATCACGGCAGGGATTCCAAACTCACGCGCCACGATGGCCGCGTGACAGGTTCGCCCACCTCGGTTAGTGACGATGGCGGCTGCCGTCTTCATGACCGGCTCCCAGTCGGGAGTGGTCGTATCGGTGACCAGAACCTCTCCCGGCCTGAACTCGGCGATTCGGGATGCGTCCGGAATGACACGAACATTGCCCGATCCAACACGCGAGCCTACGGCGCGACCCGTCGTGAGCACGCGTGCCGTGCCTTGCAATCGAAACTCCTCCAACAAACCAACGCGACGATTGCTGGCCGCGGTTTCGGGTCGCGCCTGCACAATATAGAGCTGTTGATCCGAGCCATCCTTGACCCACTCGATATCCATGGGCAGCGAGTGTCCGGCTTTGCCGCTATAGTGCCGCTCGATCTTCAGGGCATAGTCCGCAAGCGTGCATACGTCCTCATCGCTCAGACAAAACCGCTTGCTGTCAACTTCCGGTGTCGGGATATTGCGCGTTCCGGTCTCGCCATAGACCATCTTGATCTTTTTGCTGCCCAGGGTGCGCCTCAGCACGGTGCGTCGACCCTGTTCGAATGTCGGTTTGAAGACCATGTATTCGTCGGGCTCCAGGGCGCCCTGCACGATGTTTTCGCCGAGACCGAAAGCCGCGCTGATCAGTACGACGTCGCGGAAGCCCGTTTCAGTATCCAAAGTGAATAGAATGCCGCTGGCGCCCAGGTCCGCGCGAACCATCTTCATGACACCAATGGAAAGGGCGACCTTGAAGTGATCGAATCCCTGGTCGATGCGGTAATGAATGGCGCGGTCGGTGAACAGACTGGCAAAGCAACGCCTGCAGGCATCCAACAACGCGCTCTCGCCCTGGACGTTGAGGTAGGTCTCCTGCTGTCCGGCGAAGCTTGCTGTGGGAAGATCCTCGGCCGTTGCAGAGCTTCGGACTGCCACACTCAACGTCTCGCCGTACTGCTGGCGCAGCTCACGATAGGCCGCGATAATCTGCGCTTCGAGATCGGCGGGGATTCGCGATCCAAAGACGATCTCCCGGGCGCGCTTGCCGCGCCGGGCGAGATCTTCCATGTCATCGGCGCGCAGGCCCTCGAGAGTCTGGCGCAAGAGCTGCCACGAGCCCGACGCCTCGAGCACATATCGGTAGGCATCGGCGGTAATCGCGAAGCCGTTGGGCACACTCACGCCCTGAGGGCTCAGGTTCCGATACATCTCACCGAGCGAGGCATTCTTACCTCCGACGGAGGCAACATCCTCGATCCCAATCTCACTGAAGAAGCGGATAAAACGTCCGGCGGCCATGGATATCTCCTACATTGCCTCCGCGACAGGCGCGGTCTGCTCATCTTTCTCGGGCTTCTCGGTCATCGTCGCCTCTGCCAGCAGCAGGACGCCTGCGACCGACACGGCGTTCTCCAGCGCGATCCGCACGACCTTGGCCGGATCGACGATGCCGGCCTCGAAGAGATTGACGAATTTCTTTCGCGCGGCGTCGTAACCAACGTCATCGTTGCTGTTCAACATTCGATCGACGACGACACCGCCGTCGGCGGCAGAATTTTCTGCAATCTGCCGTGTGGGAGCCTCCAAGGCACGGCGTAGAATCTGCACGCCCGTGCGCTCGTCGCCTTCGCACTCCGTCTCAACCGACGCCAGCGCCGGTGTCGCTCGTAACAGCGCAAGGCCACCGCCGGCGACGATTCCTTCGGCAACCGCCGCTTTGGTTGAGCTGATGGCATCATCGAGCGCGTCCTTGCGTGATTTCATCTCCGACTCGGAGGGCGCTCCGACTTTGATGACCGCGACGCCTCCGGAAAGCTTCGCCAACCGTTCCTGCAGCTTCTCGCGGTCATAGTCACTGGTGGCGGCCTCGATTTCCTTGCGAATCATCTGTATGCGATCCGCTATGGCGGACTTGTCGCCCGCGCCACCAATGATGGTCGTGTTTTCCTTGTCCACGACGACTCGCTTGGCCCGGCCGAGTTGACTCAGTTGCACGCTTTTGAGCTCGAGTCCGATCTCCTCGGAAATGACCTGACCGCCGGTCAATACTGCGATGTCCTGCAGCATGGCCTTGCGTCGATCGCCATACCCCGGCGCCTTCACGGCCGTGCTGTTGAGAACCCTGCGGATCTGATTGACGATCAACGTGGCCAGTGCCTCACCTTCAATGTCCTCTGCGATGAACAGAATCGGGCGGCTCGACTTGGCCACCTGTTCGAGCAGTGGCAGCATATCCTTGAGAAAGTTCAGCTTGCGATCGCACACCAGGATGTAGGGGTCTTCGAGCACCGCCTCCATAGTGCTGCTGTCCGTGACGAAGTAGGGCGACAGGTAGCCGCGGTCAAACTGCAGTCCCTCCACGACCTCCAGCGTGGTCTCCGTGGTCTTGGATTCCTCCACCGAAATCACACCATCGCCACCGACTTTTTCCATCGCGTTCGCGACCAGCTCGCCGATGGCAGGATCGTTATGAGCCGAGATGGTGGCGACCTGTGCCTTCTCCTTGCGATCCCTGACCGGTTTGGCCTGACTCTTCAGCGCTTTGACAGTCGCCTCGAGTGCCCGATCCAGGCCCCGTTTCAGGTCGATCGCACTGGCGCCTGCGGCGACATTGCGGGCTCCATCGGCGAAGATGGCCTGCGCGAGAATGGTCGACGTGCTCGTTCCATCGCCCACCAGGTCGCCCGTTTTCTCGGCGGCCTGACGCAACATCTGCGCGCCCAGATTTTCCTCCGGATCCTCGAGCTCCATCTCCTTTGCGATCGTCACACCATCGTTGCAGACAATGGGGGTCCCCCACTTCTTCTGGATCAGGACGGACTTCGATTTGGGACCCAGGGTGATGCGCACCGCATCGGCGAGGCGCGCCGTGCCGCGGAGCACCTTTTCCCGCGCCTGGGAGCGGAACAAAACCTGTTTAGCCGTCATACCTATTGCCTCACTATGATGTTGTTGACCACTTCTGTGACGCCGTGAGTTTCCGCCGCCGTGCGTTGCGCCTCCTGCTTCTCGAGCTCCGAGCGGACTTCGCCTGACAACGTGACGATGCAGCCATGCGCCTCAACCTCGACCGAGTGACAATCGACCTCGGCGATCCTGCGAAACGCGACTCCGATTCTCTTTTTGATCTCGTCTGCGTCCGCGCGCAGCTTCACGACAATGCTGTTGAGTACGCTCGAAACTCCCTTCACACGGCGGACGAGATGCTCCGCCTGATCGCGCAGGAAACGGTGCTCCGTACTGCCTTCCAGCGTGACGTGCCCGGCGTTTACGAGGACCTTCACGCTCGCGACGAGCGTCGGCAGGTCTTGCCTCAGCGTGTGGACTATGGCCGTTGCAATATCGGTGTCGGAGCGGACCGCCTCGTCTGCACTACGGACGTGCAGATCGTTCGCAACCGCGGCTACGCCGGTAACGCGCTTGGTAATATCTTCAATCTCACTGCTCTCGCACGCATCGCGAGCCAAACCTGTCAGGGTCACTACGCCATCCTGTGCTTTTACAGCGACCTCGTTGGTTTGAAGATGTGGACTCCAGTGCAGTTGGGATCGGACTGATTGCTCGATTTCGGTGTCGTTGGTCATGAGTGGCTCCTAAGATCAATGCATGAGGAACAGCGGCACAGAGGCGGCGCCCAGCAGGTCGCGGGTGACTCCGCCGAAGTAATGTTCCCGCACTGCGTTGTGTCCATATCCCCCGATCACCAGCAGATCGGCCTGTTCCGTAGCAGCTATTTCCAGCAGCTGCCGGGAGTTGGGTTGGGATGTTTCAGGCAGCGTCAGGGTCTGTGCTTTGACGCCGTTCCAGGTCAGTTGTTTCGCCAGATGCTCCAGCCAGATACGCGAGCGATCCCGATCGTTCGTCAGCGTGGACAGAATGACCCGTTGTGCGCGCGACAGCAGCGGCATCGCGGCGGTCAGCGCGCGTGCGCATTCCGCCGTCTCTTTCCAGCCAATCAGAACCGTGCGGATGGGGCTCGTCGGCGCGACTTCCGGGGCGACGACGACCGGCCGACCCGAGCTTCTCAACAGTTGCCCGATCATGCCCTCCGGCATGAGATCCAACGTATGTTGACGGCCCAGAACAGTGAGGTCACTGTGTCTGGCGTGGAGCAACAACCGCTCTTCCGGATAGTTGAGCTCTTCGGTCCATTCGGCGGACAGGGATTCTGCAGGCATCGGCGTGTCGAGAAGGGGCACGTCGTGGCGTTCGCAGAAATCCTGGAAATGGTGAGCCGCCTCCACCGCGAGGGATCGATCGCGCGCTTCAAAATGGGACAGCGTGGCACCCACGGCAGCGCCAACAGAGAAATTCGCAGGCGGATGGCGCAGGGCCGATTCACATGGATCGAGCCTCAGATGATAGAACTCCAGGTGAGCACTCGGAAGCAATCGCCCCAGTGCCAGCGCCGTGGCGAATACGGCGCCATCGGTTGGTGTCCCACTGACCGGCACGAAGATCGTCTTCATCCTGCAACCTCTGCGCTGAAAAGTCAGGGCGATGGGAGAGGCCATCGCCCTGCGGATGACTCAACTTCTGACGGTCAGCTCGTTCTTGACGTTGGTAACACCCGGCGCTGACCAGGCCGAGCGCTGTGCCTGATCGCGTTCGGACCACGATCGGACCTCGCCCCGCAGGACAACTTCGGAACCTGCGGTATCCACCACGATGTGATCTGCATCCACCTGTGCGAGCCGTCGGAACGACTCTTCGATGCGGTGTTTGATGTTCTCCGGCTCGAGGGATGGACGGACTTTGATCGAATTGCGCACACTTACGACGCCGCTCAGTTTGTGGATGGCGCTCTCGGCTCTTTCACGTTGATAGTGCCATTCCACCGTGCCCTCCAGGCTCACATGCCCGTTCTTGACGACCGGTTTGATCTGCTCCCAGCTGATCGGCAACTCCGTCTTCAATGCCTGGACGGCCGCGCGCGCGACTTCCGGATCGGTCGGTGTCCCGGAGATCGGCTTGACATTGATGTCATTGGCGACGGCCGTGACGCCCTTGATTCGGCGTGTTGCAATTTCTGCCTGGTACTTCGACAGGTAGTTGTCCACAAAGCCGCTCAGGGTGACCTCGCCGCCATTGACCTTGACGGCGATGTCAGTGTCATTCACGTCGGGGCTCCAGCGCAGCTCCGCCTCGACGTCCTGCTTGATCTCGATATCCGCTCTCATGGGTTTCTCCGATGTGCCGCTACACGCCGTTACTGCACGCTGATCGTCTTGGGCTTGGATTTCTGCGGCTCGGTTTTCGGAATGTGCACAGTCAGAATGCCGTCCTTGCTCTCGCAACGGATTGCATCCGGGTTGACGTTCTCCGGCAGGCTGAAACTGCGCTCAAAGGAGCCGTAGAAGCTCTCGACCCGATGAAACTTCTCCGATTTGTTCTCGGACTGTTGCTTGCGCTCGCCTTTGATGGTGATTATTCCGCCATCGACGGTCACATTGACGTCTTCCTTCTTGACGGCAGGCAGGGATGCCCGAATGACGTATTCCAGGTCGGTCTCACTGATATCGGCACTCGGTGCCCATTCGGTCTTGCCGGTGTCAGATGACAGTTGCGGCCACCGGGCGAAGCTGGCAGGCATCATGCGATTGAAAAATCGGTCCATGTCGGCAAACGGATCCCAACGTACGAGGCTCATGGTTGTCTCCTTGGAGATGAGTGATGTGTCACACTGCAAGGTTCCACCACTCGCGCGACGCTCGCGATTCGGGAATGTACTTACGCGTGCCTGGAACGGGTATTGCGTGAATGCGCGAAGTCAGGAGAAGCCGCCGTTGCCTCGCCCTGAAGCTCACGTTGCAGGATGCCCAGGGCTGCATCTACATCATCGACAAACTCAAACAATCTCAGGTCTGCCTCTTCAATGACTCCATGGCGCACCAGAGCCTCGAAGTTGATGATCTCCCGCCAATAAGCGGAACCGAAGAGCAGGACCGGGATCCTGCGCGCCAACTTCTGCGTTTGCGCGAGTGTCAGTACCTCCAGAATCTCATCCAGGGTGCCGAACCCGCCGGGAAACGCAATGAGTGCCCGAGCCAGATGCGCGAACCAGAGCTTGCGCATGAAAAAGTAGTGGAATTCGAATGACAGGTCCCGGGTCACATAGGGATTCGGGCGTTGCTCATGAGGCAGACCGATGTTGAGACCAATGGACTGGCCGCTTGCATCCGCAGCCCCCCGGTTGGCCGCTTCCATAATTCCACCGCCGCCGCCCGTGCACACGACGTATCGATGAGCATGCGTGGGCAGGGACTTCGACCAGGTAGTGATTCGTCGGGCGAGCTCGCGCGCGTCCTCGTAATACCGGCCCAGTGAGGACTCGGGCCTGACACGCGCCGATCCAAAAAACACGATCGTGTCGTGAATTCCTGCGCGCCGAAACCGCTCCAGCGGCTCGAGGTACTCGGCGAGGATGCGCAAGGGCCGTGCAGCATCTGCCTCCAGGAACTCGATGTCTTCATAGGCCGGGCCGCTCATGTCTGCCATTGTCGCGGTTGTGCGGCCTGCGGCGGGTCAGGATTTGTACGTACGTCACCATACCGCCTACGTATAACTCCGGATTGTCAGCCGGTGCCCGGCAACCATAATTGCTATCATCGGAACACCTGGAAGGAATGCAGCCGTGGAAGTAGGGGATCTTTGTACTCGGAACATGGTCACCATTGGCGCGCATGCCAGCGTGGTGGATGCGGCGCAGATCATGCGCAAGGATCACGTCGGCCTTCTGGTGGTCACCGAACCGGTGGCTGATGGCCACGATTCCAAGGTCGTTGGTGTTGTGACGGACCGCGACATCGTGACAGCTGTGGTCGCCAAAAGCGCCGATCCTAACACTCTCACCGTCGGCGATATCATGGCGCGTAACCCGATCATGGTTGATGAGGCTCATACCCTGGGCCACGCGCTGCGATTGATGCGCGAAACGGGTGTGCGCCGCGTACCCGTGTTGGGAAATCGCGATCAGCTCGTGGGTATTCTATCACTCGATGACGTGCTGGATGCGCTGGCGACTGAGCTGGGTGATGTGTCGCAGGCAATCCGCAGTGGCCAGCGATTAGAGCGCCGCACCCGCCCGTGACCTGTGAACGGAATCACGTTACCCGCGCTTTTTCAGCGGCGAGTCCGGCTGACACCGCGGCGGGAGGCGTATCGGCAGTTTGACGAGGCTGCCAAACGCTGGGTCGGCTATTCGTGGGAGGCAACAGCGCAGAGGGTGCTACGCTGGCGTGCAGCCTTTCATCAAGAAGCTCTCGCGCCGGGCGCGCGAATTGCCATCCTGGTCCCGAACAGCTTGGAGCATGTCTGTATAGATCAGGCTGCCTTGGCTTCCGGCTTCGTTCCAGTTCCGCTGCACGTAGTCGACAACCCCGATAGTCTGGCCTTCGTGATCGCCGATTGCGGCGCGTCCGTGCTCGTCGTGGACTCAGCCGCCCACTGGTGGGCACTTGTCCCTTTTCAAGACCGCTTTCCAGAGTTGCGCCGCGTGGTGTTCTTGACCGGCACTGCCGACGTGGCTCCATCCGGCCTGGCGGTTCCGATGGAATATTGGCTCACCCATGTTCCGAAGGGGACCGAAGTATCCAATCTCGCACTCGATCCGCAGTCGCTGGCCGCGATCATTTACACATCAGGAACAACTGGTCGGCCCAAAGGTGTAATGCTCTCGCACCATAACATCGTTTCGAATGTCAATTCGCTGCTGAAATCGATGTCGGTGAGTTACGGGGACGTTCTCCTGTCCTTCCTGCCCCTGTCGCACACCTTCGAGCGAACGGTCGGCTACTATCTCGCGATTGCCTCGGGCGCCACCGTTGTCTTCGCGCGCTCCATATCGCTGTTGGCGGATGACTTGCAGCAGGTACATCCGAGCATTCTCGTGTCTGTGCCGCGGATCTACGAACGCGCGTATGTCGCCATCGAGGCAACATTGGAAGGCCACCGATTGAGCCGCCGTCTGTTCGACCGAACTGTGCAAATCGGCTGGCAACGCTTTGAATACGGTCAGGGCCGTGCTCCAGCACCTGCGAGGCGCGATCGTGTGCTGTGGCCATTACTCGATCTCCTGGTTGCTCGTCGGGTCAGAGCGCGGTTTGGGGGTCGGCTGAAGGCCGCCGTGACTGGCGGCGCACCGATGTCATTCGAGGTTGCCAAGCCGTTGCTGGCGCTGGGAATCCCACTGTTGCAGGGCTACGGCATGACCGAAAGCTCCCCGGTGATCGCGTGCAACTCGCTGTTGGATAACGATCCGAGCACAGTGGGGCGTCCACTGCCGGATGTCGAAGTTCGACTGGGCGACAATGATGAGCTGCTCGCCCGGAATGACAACATCATGCTCGGGTATTGGCATCGGCCGGAAGAGACCGCGCGCGCCAAGGAGCCGACGGGTTGGCTCCATACCGGCGATCAGGCGCAGATCGTGGACGGGCGGATCCGCATCAAAGGCCGTCTCAAAGATATCATCGTCACCTCAACCGGCGAGAAAATCTCGCCGTCCGACCTGGAGGCGGCCATCGCAACTGACAATGCCTTCGAGCAGGTCATGATAGTCGGTGAGAGCAGACCATACATGACAGCGCTGTTGGTTCTGAACAACCAACGCTGGCGGCTCGAATCGAGGACACTCGGGGTGGAGGCGCAAAGCGCCGAGGCGTTACGCTCGGAGACAGCGACAGAATGGGCGCTGCGACGGGTCAGGGACGCTTTGCGCGGATTCCCGACCTATGCCATACCACGGCGTGTATGTTTGTTGAGCGATCCGTGGACTGTCGCCAGCGGTCTCCTGACTCCCACACTGAAACCGAAGCGCGCCGCCATCGAAGCTCGCTACGCCGGGCCGATTGCCGAGCTCTATCGAAACCACTGACCCGTCGCCCCCAGGAGCCTGTCTGACTAGCGGCGGGCCCGCTGTTCCTGATTTTGTTCCTTGCTGACGATCTCCGTCAGCATATGGGCATCGGCGGCGAGGCGTTTCAACATGTCATCGACAGTGACCACCCCAACGAGCCAGCCCTCGTCTCCGACGACCGGAATCCGGCGCACTCCATGAACCCGCATTCGCTCGAGCACCTGGGACGAGTCTTCGTGCGCATTCGCGATGACGACCGGTGTGCGCATGACCTGACTCACCAAGGTCGTCGCCGGGTCGGCCCCTTTGGCCAAGACTTCGACCACGATATCCCGATCGGTGATGACGCCCAATGGCGTCAGCCTTTCATCCCCACCGTCGTCATCCACAACAACGAGATCGCCCGTGTGATGACGCCGCATGAGGTGCGCGGCCTCGAGCACCGTCGTCCGAGGGCTGCAGCGCGCGACGTCCAACATGCAGAAGGAATTGAGGAGCATGTGCATTCTCCGTGAGTGAATAGCTGCACTTTAAGCTCGCGAGAACGCGGGACAATACGAACAATTACATATGCGTAGTTTCCGCAACTGCGTAGGGATTCACGCGAATATTGCGGAATGCCCCCCCGGCGCACCCTGCAGAAATGGATGAGCTGAAATCATACTCGTTGTCGCCAACCGTGAAGACTCGACATCTCCAGTCTCGTTATACCGCCTTGATCCAATCGTGCAGAGCGTTGAAACCGCTGCGAACGGCGGTGGTGTTCCCCTGCGATCGCCTCTCTCTCGAAGGCGCTCTCGAGGCGACGAAGGCGGGTTTGATCGAGCCTCTCCTGGTCGGTCCCGCGCGGGAAATTCGCCATTTTGCCCATCAGGTGAATTGGGATCTGAATAATGTGGAAGTCATTGACGTACCCGAGCCTGGAGCGGCGGCCGCCCAGGCGGTGAGCCTGGCACGAACCGGTCAGGTGGAAGCCTTGATGAAAGGCAGCCTGCACACGGATGAGCTCATGGCGGAAGTCGTCCGGACGGACGGCGGCATACGCACCTCGCGCCGAATCAGCCACGTGTTCGTCATGGACGTGCCCAGTTATCCGAAGTTACTCCTCATCACCGATGCCGCGGTCAACATCGCCCCGACCTTGGAGGAAAAGGCTGATATCGTGCAGAACGCCATTGATCTCGCTCATTCGCTCGGCATCGCTCAACCCAAGGTGGCGATCCTGTCGGCGCTCGAAACGGTGACTGCGCGGATTCCCTCGACTATCGAGGCAGCCGCTTTGTGCAAGATGGCTGACCGACATCAGATCACAGGGGGCATCCTCGACGGACCGCTTGCTTTGGATAACGCCATCAGTCCGGCATCCGCGAAGGTGAAACATATCGACTCTCGCGTGGCGGGCAATGCCGACATTCTGGTCGTGCCCGACATGGAGGCGGGCAACATGTTGGCCAAGGAATTGAGTTACCTGTCCGGTGCGGAGGCGGCCGGCATCGTGTTGGGGGCGCAGGTACCGATCGTGCTCACCAGCCGTGCGGATAGTCCTCACGCGCGGCTGGCCAGTTGCGCGGTCGCAATGCTCTATGGCCGATCGGCGCTGGAGTCGTCGATTTCCTGCTCGGCTGCCCGCCAATCCTCCAGCTCCCTGCCTGCGCCAGGGGCCCGGCACAACGAGCGGAAGTAGGCCGCATAATGAAAGGACCCGCAGAGCCTCCGATCTCTACGCGTCGCAAGCTGGCATTCCTGCGCCGTGCCGAGAGTTACCCCGAGACGGCCGGTGAGGCAGTCGAGGTGATCGAAACTCATTTTGCCTGGATTTTTCTCACGGCCTCCCATGCGTACAAGATGAAAAAACCCGAACGGCACGTCTGGGACTACGGCTCCCTGGAAGTCAGGGAGCGCGGCTGTCGAGCGGAGCTGCGTCTCAACCGCCGTCTGGCGCCTTCTGTGTACCTGGATGTCGTTCCGCTGACGTGCAAACCGGATGGGGAGCTTCATCTGGGGCGAGGAGGACGGGTGGTCGACTGGCTCATCAAGATGCGCAGACTCTCCGCCGACCGCGCCCTCGATACATCATTCCGCAGCACGGGCTGTGTCAGTGCTCGTGAGCAAAGCGGAGTCATCGCATTGTTGTCCCGCTTTTATCGAACTGCTGATCGCCGGCCGCTGTCTGCCGACTCCTATCTGCGCAGCTTGCGCAGCCGCAGTACCCGCAACGGGAAGGATCTGGGCGCTCCGGACCTGCGCGTCAACCGGATGTGGGTCGAGGAGATCGTACGCATCCAGCAACAGTACGTTCGTGAGAACCCATTGCTCTTGGCCGCTCGCGCGAGCCATCTCGTGGAAGGCCACGGAGATCTGCGCCCCGAGCACATTTTTCTGGACAGCCCGGCAGGCGTACCCTGCGTCATCGACTGTCTCGAGTTCGACGCTGGACTACGGCGGTTGGATCCGGCCGAGGAGCTGGCCTTCCTCATGCTGGAGTGCCACCGGCTCGGCGCTCACGACTTTGCCGAGAATCTCGGCAGGGGCGTATTGGACAGCCTCCAGGATGCAGTGTCCCGCGGGTTGGTTCATTTCTACATGAGCTGCCAGGCCCTGAATCGAGCCAAGGTCGCGGCGTGGCATTTGCGTGATCGCCGAGGTGCGCGGCGCGCGCGCCATTGGAGATCGAGAACGGAGTCCTACCTGAGCGATGCCGATCACTATGCGCGTTGGGCAGTGAGTGATCATTCGAAGTCGCCGCACCCCCTCAAGTCCGCGGTGACGAGCGCTCCCGATGTTTGCCCAGCATGCTGATCAGACCCCGGGCATCGCGAAGCTGTCCCTCGGTGGACAGCAGTGCTGCCATGGCCGGGTCCTGCAGGAGATCCAACAGCGGCTTCGGTCGACCATTGACGTAGGCCGTGTCACTGACCAGCCGCACGCCATGACTGTAGTCGGCGTACCGCCAGCCATGCACCGTGCTCAGCGGCTGGATGGGATTGCCGTCGGGGCGATGCCAACCATAAATGGCCACCCGATCCGGGAAATTCCACAACCGATTGGTGAGGACCAGATCCTTCTTATCGCCGGCGATGAGATCGCTCGGATCCGATCCAACATCGGTACGCTGCAGGTGGACGAGTTGATTGTGCTCCCAGTAATAAGCGGTGGTGCGCATCGTGTCACCCGCTGGCAGGGGGCGTGGCGCGAGGTGTATCCCGGCCTGCGCATAAATGGCATCGACCATTTTTGCGGTCGGCAACAGAAAGCGGAACCGCTTCGCCACCTCGAGCGCTGTCTGCAACCGCATCGGTGTCAAAAAGTAATTTCGGTCCGATCCAACCGCCAGGTAATCGGGTGTCACGCACACGACAATCTGCGTGCCGGCGTTTTTCGTGGCAGGGGTGTTCAGCAACACCGCACGCAAGCGGCGCAAAAAGGAGGGCAGGTTTCCCGACAGCAGGGCTTCCTGAATGGCTGCCTCACGCTCATCATCCGTCAAGCCGGCAAGACGGTGGACGAATTCGCTTCCATCGGGGGCTCCGGCGCGCCGCGCCGGGACCTCACGGGCGAGGTCCTCGCTGCATGAATCTGTGTTCTGGGCGCGACAGGGCCCTGCAGACAGAACCGAAATAATGAGTACGGCAATCGAGGTCCTGATGAGCATGCTCCCGATTCTATCCACCTGAGCCGCATTGTGACACTTCCCCAGCACCTCGAGTCGCTGCTCAGCCCGCGGGCTTTTCCGCATCCTGTGAAGGAAGTCCGGCTGGTGGAGACGCATATTTCCTGGCTCCTGCTGACTGGGGACTTCGTTTACAAGATCAAGCGACCGGTGCAGTTTTCCTTTGTGGATCTGCGTTCAGCCGAGCACCGCGACTTCCTCTGCCACGAGGAAGTGCGACTGAATCGACGTTTCGCGCCGACGGTCTACCTGGGTGTCTCGCACATCACAGCCGATGACCAGGGGGCGCGCCTCGATGGTACAGGCCCCGTACTGGAATCCTGTGTCCGGATGCGGCAGTTCGATTCCGGACAACAGTTGGACCATCTACTCGAAAGGAACGCCATCCGACCCGATGAGCTCTGCGAGTTTGGTCGTGAGCTGGCTCGCATCCACGCGACATTGCCGACAGTGGATGCGACCCATCACTGGGGGCAGCCAGAGGCCATCAGAGCGATGTTGATGCGTAACCTGGATGAGTGTGCCGAGACACTCGGCAACCGCCTGGTGCCCGCATTACGAGCCAGGCTCGACGAGGTCGCGCAGGGAGCAGCTGGCTGGATGGCCGTCCGTCGCTCCGGAGGCCGAGTCCGGGAGTGTCACGGCGATTTGCACTGCAGCAACATTGTGAGGCTCGCGGGCCGGTTGTGTGCGTTCGACTGCCTGGAGTTTGATCCGGCCCTGCGCTGGATCGACGTTGCCGATGAAATTGCGTTCCTGCTCGCCGACCTGGCTCCTTACGACAATCCGATGTTGCAGCAGGCCTTCCTTGCCGGTTACCTGTTGGAAAGCGGCGATTACGAGGCCGCCCGGTTCCTGTTCCTGTATGAGGCGCATCGCTATCTGGTCCGGGCCAAGGTCGTCACGCTGAGCGGGGAGGGCCCGTCCGCGCTCGCGTTCGTGGCTGCTGCGCAACGAGTGCTCAGTCCGAAGCGACCGGTACTCATCCTGATGTCGGGACTGTCCGGCTCCGGCAAGTCCTGGTTGGCCCGGCAGCTCGCACCCTCCATCGGCGCGATTCACCTTCGATCAGACGTGGAGCGCAAGCGCCTCGCCGGCATGGACATCGGTGCTCACGCCGCGGCCGCTCCCGGTACCGGGTTGTACTCGGCACAGATGAGTGAGCGCCTGCAGGAGTCCCTGTTAGCGAACGCCGAGGCGCTGCTGTCTGGAGGATTGACAACTCTTGTCGATGCGACCTTCATTCGTAGATCGCATCGCCGCGCGTTCCTCAATCTTGCGGCGAGGCTCCAGGCCCCTATACGGATCGTACGCTGCGAGGCTTCGCTCGATATTCTGCGCGAACGCATCGAAAAGCGTGCGAAACGCGGTGCCGATCCTTCCGATGCGGACTCGTCCGTGCTTCAGTGGCAGCTGCAACACGAAGAGCCGTTTGACTCAGAAGAGGCCCGTCTCGTGCTGTGTGTTTCGAGTGAGGACCCTCAGGTGCTCCAAACCACGATTCGGCACCTCGAGCCGTTCCTGGAGCGGCTCGCGCCATTCGATGTTAGCGCGGCGGTGGCAGACTCTTGCAGCAGCGAAAGCCCAGGTGATAGTTCGCGTGGCTGTGCGGATCCATGACCCGAGTTCCGTGCCAGAAGGGCGCGCGCCACCTGCACCAATCCTCATGCGCGCGGAACGTATCAAAGATGAACCAACTGCCTTTCATCTCCGTGTAGCCGAGCGTCGTGCTGCCGCGGCTCGCCATCTGATCCGGCGCGAGAGGCAGATTCATGTGCTCGGCCGCATTGCCGTTGAGGTCGAACACCTGCAGGGGACTGTGACAGGCAGGAAAGTCCCCCGCGGGATAGGTGTTTGAGCCGCATTGGGCCCAGTTGCCGCCGTTGCAGCCTGGAGACTTGAAACTACCCGTCGCGCAAATGTGCTGCTCATAGGCAGGACCATAACTCCAGCGCCGATCCGGCGTGTGTGCCTGGTTGTGCACCGCCCGCATCCGGCGAATCGCTTCTTCGGGCGGGACTGCGCGTGCCAGATCGAACCGGTAGTCCTGCGGCTGCGAGCTGCCCTGGCACGCATCCTCCCACTCGTTCGCGTCGCACATGCGTTTGCCTTCCGCCTCACACAGCTGAGCGGCCTCCGCGGCCTTGACCCATACGACAGGATAGGCGCAGGGGATGTCAGGAAATTCAAACTGATCGATGCAGGCGGCGGCATCCTCGGGTTGTTGGCTTGCCGGATCGTAAACGGGGGCCATGTAGGGCGCGTGGCAGACATTCAAGAAACGGGTATTGGTATACTGAATGCCCGCGGCCGTGAGCTTTCTCTGGCACCCAACGGGCGTGTCCGGATGCTGGGTGATGGCAGGATTGCCCTGGCCGATGACGGGTGAACCCGCAAAAATCTCGCGGATGTGCTGCATCTGCTGCTCGTTCAAGCCATGCACGGATTGCAGTTGCTGCAGCAACTCGCTGTTATTTTGAGCTCGCGTTGCCTGCGCCCAGCCGGCCAGCGGACAAATACCCAAGGCAATTATCGTTGCCGAGATCCAATGTTTCATGGATTGTGTGCTCTGCGAGTCAGATAGAAGAAGTCACGATCGTCCGGGAAACCCAGGAAACGAGGCGACAGTTGTTCCCCGCTCTCGCGATCCACTTCCTCCATTCCCTGCACCAGGTGTTCCACCAGGGTCTGGTGACCGTTGCGTACGTAAAGTGCCAGATAAGTGTGCTCCAGTGCGTTCATATCCAAATGCATCGCATACGAGCATTGATACGCTTGGAACACTCGCGCCATCGCCGACGGAGTGGCAGCCGAGAAGTACGCGAACAAAAGATAACGTCGACCGGAATCAGACTGCAGACATAGTCCCGCCCGCACAGTTCGCAGATCTTCGTTGGCCGACCCGGACCAGTTACCCGGCCCCCACAGGTTGACCAGTTCCCCGGGGATGCCGCGCCCGGTACCCGGATCGTATTCGATCAAAGGTACGCCATTCTGGCGAGCGTATCGAAGGTGCTCCAGCATCAGGTTGTCCGAGAGGTCCCAGGTCTTCAGCTGCGTGTGCCCATCGTCCCGGACGAACACCGTGGAGAGACCTGGTTGAAGCTTGCTGAATACAACCCCATCCTGGATGAACCCGTAATGGCTGCCGTGATTGTTCTCCGACAGCGGTCCGAACTTGAAAGCCCCGTGGGAACGCTTGAATCCGGCCGCGAACGTAGCGATGGTCCGCGGCGCGTCCGCAGGGCTGACCATTCCGTTGAGTATCAGCGGTGCGGCGTTGGCGATGCCGTCCGGACCGGGCAATCTCGGATCCTGCGCCGATCGCGGCGGCCGATCGGACCAATCCAACCGCGGATGATCGGTGCCCAGAGCGAAGTGCAGGTCAAACGCCTGTAGATCGAACGCGACGAGATAGACCAGCGCCTCCGACTCGATCCGGGTGAGCGGATTCACACTCGCTTCATGACCTGTCAGGATGGATCGTTGAATTGAATCAGGCTGGATCACGCTGAGGGTTACGCCCTCGAGACCTCGGACTGCATACCATTGGCCAGGCAGTAGTCCGCCTTCCGCCTCGATATCAATAGCGAGGCGCTGCGGTACGATCGCTTGATTGCCGGAGTCTGCGGACACGAGCGCCGATTGCGGTGTAGAACCGGCTGCCGTCGGAGCCGCTGCGGCAGCGGGCTCACCGCGGTCGAGATAGCGATCCTGATAGAGTTCCTTTTTGACGAACGTGATTACCCGATCGCCTTGCCATACGTGATCCCGAAGAAAATCCGTGATTCGCTCGAGGGATGTGCGATGTCCGACGACGGGATTGCGTAGGTACAACAATCCAGCGCACAGCGGCGCATATGGCAGTCCACTCGAGCTGGCGTCATCCAGCGGGCGGGCGCCGCCGCTGTGGCTCCACAGTGGGCAGGATGAGCCGTTTGCGGCTGTCAGGTTGAGTGCATCCGGACTGGCAGCCAAAAGCCGAACCGCGCCGACGGTGGGGAGCGGATTCTCGATGTGGTAGTTGGCCCGCAGGGCGCTGTCGGACCAGGTGAGCGTCAACAGATACTCGGTGTTGATGGCAGGATTCAGATTGACCAGTATCGCGGTTCCGTTGACACCATCGGCGCGTCTCAAGGGGGCGCGTGCGGTGGTCCGGAATCGCTGCAGCTCGAGGATCGTCTTCGGCGAGTCATCGTCATATTGAATTCGCTGCTGCGCGAGCTCTTCTTGCGTAGCTGAGGGTATCTCACCCGGGTTGGAGGCCAGGACCACCCACCCGAGCGCCAACAGCGCGCTTGCGCCCAGAGATCGCATCCGGAAGGTCAGAGTGCGAGCCATGCGCTGATACCTGTCAGAGTCAGCAATCCCAGGCCGATCTTGTCGGTGATGACAAAGACCAGAGGATCATCGCTCATGCGTCCGCGATGAGCCGTCAGCCAGAGGCGACTGATCCAATAGAGCAGCGTGACGCAGGCGAGCCAGATCAACAGATCACGAGATTCCCGCCCCGGTAGCGCGCTGGCGCTCAGATACAGGCCGAACAGTTGTACCGCCAGCAGTCCGCTGGCGACACCCAGGACCAGCACGAAATCCAAGTCTTCCAACCGATAAGCTCGCGCATGCGCCGCAGCCCCATCGTGACTGCGCATCAGCGAAAGTTCCGTGTAACGCTTCAGCAGCGCCAGGCTGAGGAACAGCAGAGCGCAGAAGAGAAGTAGCTGAAATGGTGGGGTGACACCCGTGACAACCTCGCCGCCATAGACCCGCAAGGTGTAGCCGGTGGCCAGGACGAACGCGTCCAGCAGAATGATGGCCTTGAGCCACAAGGTGTATATAGCCTGAAGTCCCACGTAGAACAACAATACAAAGGGCAGTGTGGGATGAACGCCGATCGCGACGATGTTGGCCGTCAGGAGCAACAGTGGAATGCATGCCAGCGCGAGCCCTATTGGGAGCCTTCCCGATGCAATCGCACGGAACCGCTTGTGCGGGTGTTGACGATCCGCAACCCGGTCGTGAATGTCATTGAAAACGTATACGGCCGAGGCGCACAGGCTGAATGCTATGAATGCACGCGCGGTCAGGGCTAGCAGGTGGCCGTCGTCCAACCGGTGAGCGGCGGCGAGAGGGACGAACAGCAGCAGGTTCTTCAGCCACTGGTGCAATCGAAAACTCTCCACTACCGCTGCGGCAAGCGCCAGGGGCCGGCGTGTTTTCTCAGTGGGCTGTGGGGGGACCAGCAGCGGCTCAAAAGGCATATTTAGCAAGCTGCAATGCTCCCTTCTTCCAGGGTACCCGATGGGTTATGCCAGTGCGCTTCTGAATCTGGTCCCGGTTGGCCAGATACCAGTTGTAGTTGCGCACCAGTGCCTCGCGATTGGAAAAGTGGGGTTCAAATCCGAGCCGGGTGCGGATCCGATCGATTGACACAAAACTGTCCTGCGCAGCCGTGGCGTAGATCCAGGGATACAGAGGCGAGAGATGCAATCTACTGAGGACACTCAACAGTGCGCGCGCCGGGAGGGCCGGAAGACTGATCACGTGTCGACCATATCCCGCCCGGTCCAACACCGCCTGGAAGTTGTCGCGCATCGTCCCAAAGTCGCCCGCGCCGACATTGTATGTAGTGTTTGCCTTATCCGCAGAGGCTGTCGCACACAGGTAGATGGCCTCACACAGATCTTCGACATCGAGTAACTGGTAGCGATTCTCGCCGTCGCCCAATACCGGGAACGCACGGCCCTCGCAGGCCCAGCTGTACAGAAGCTCGAAGGCGCCCAACCTCTCCGGACCGACAAAGCTCTTCGGCCGCAGTACGCTCACACACTGACCGCGCGCGCGAGCCGCTTCACACAACTGCTCAGCCTGGATCTTTGATTCGCCATAGGGCCCGACTCCGCGCAGCGTGTCGGACTCGATGATGGGATGGTGATCGGGGATCCCGTAGACGGCCGTGGATGAGGTGAATATGAATCGCGGAATGCGCCGCGCGAAAGCCCGTTCCAGCATCAGGCGGGTTCCATCGACCGTCGTTGAGAAAATGTCTGTACGTGGCGCCAGTGGTAACGCAGCCGCCGCGTGCACCACCACATCGATCCCCTCGAGCGCCCGTTCGACATCGCCTCGCAATCGCACATCCCCGTCGATCACGTCCACGCGTGAACGCTCGGGGTAGTTGAAGGGGGCAATATCCAAAGTACGCACCGGGTGATTGCGAGCCAGCAGATAGCGGCACAGATTGATGCCCAGAAAACCGGCTCCGCCGGTAATGAGATATCGGGTTGTCATCGTGTTGTCGTTGTCAGCGCTTCCGGCATCCCTTATGCCCCCTGGGGTCCAGGCGGCCAATACGGGAAACTACTCACCGCCGGTCGTGCGGAAACAAAAAAACCGGCTCGAAACGCGGGCGAATTCGCAGAAGTACGTATTACGTAACGCGTGCTGATGCGCTCGAATACTCCTACCGACCATCTCATCCAGGAGTGCATTTATGGGCCCCGATCTCGCCGTCAGCATTGGTCGCTGGTATCTTCGTTGGGATAAAGGAGAGATCTTTCAGGTTACCGGGCAGGATGCCGACTCGGGCCAGATCACCATACGTACCTATGATGGTGGCATTGGCCAACTCTCGATGGACGACTGGCGGAACCTGCGTCCGGCCCTGGCAGATCCGCCCAGTGACTGGACGGGCGCCGAGGAAATGATAGATGAGATGGATCCCGGAGCCACTCTACCGCCGGGCTTCATCAGCACGCCGGCGACAGTCAGCAGCATTCGGCGCATCCTCGTAGCGGTCAAAGAAGTGGGCGGCCATTGGTCGCCTGCTGTGGCAAAGGCAACTCAGATTGCCTGTGCCACCGGCGCACAGATTGAGCTGTTCCATTGTGTAGATGCCGCTCTCACCTTGCAGGATCTGGCGTCCTACGAGAACGGCGTGGATGAATTCGAAGGTCTGCAGAGACGTTCCTGGGAAGAGGGCCTGGAGCGGCTGGCCACGAAAGTCCGCAGTCACGGCGTACAGGTCTCCTTTTCGGCACCGGTGGATTATCCGGTGCACGAAGGCATCCTGCGGCAAGCGCGACGCTTTCACGCCGACCTGATTGTGACGGATGCTCACCAGGGATCCAACTTCGCCGCGGCATTGCTGCAGGAAGTGGATTGGGAGCTCGTGCGCCTGAGTGCGGCACCACTGCTCATTGTGAAGCAGCCTCGGCCCTATCATCGACCGTTGGTGTTGGCCGCGTTGGATCCGAGTCAGGCTCACTCCAAGCCGAACACTCTCGATGACAGGATTGTCAGCCTCTCGGAAGTTTTCAGCAGCGTGTTGCAGGGGGAGCTGCACGCGGTTCATGCCTATCCCGTGCCGGCAGCATACGCCCAGGCTGCAGCGGCCGTAACGGCCGGCGTTGCCGCCGAGCTGCAGGCAATTGATGCGGGCAGGGCGCGCGCCGCTCTGGATGCCTCGTTGGTCGAAAGTCGTATTCCGGCGGACCGCCGCCACATCCAGCCGGGATCACCCGCGGATGCGGTTGTCACGGCCGCGACGGAGCTCAAAGCATCTCTCCTGGTGATGGGCAGTGTTGCTCGGTCCGGCCTCGGACGTCTTTTCATTGGCAACACCGCGGAGAAGATTCTGAGCCGTCTGCCGTGTGACCTGTTGTTGCTCAAGCCCGATGGATATCGGGATTCCATTTCAGACCAGCGTCGAGGCGCCCGGGTGATCTCGACAGGTACGTACTTCTAATCCGTCAGGACGGGATTTCATATGAATGAATTTCATCACGCCATTGTCTGGCTCGATCACCAGCAGGCGAGAGTGCTTCACTTTGGACCTCGCGGGGTGGATGCCGCGGTTGTTCATAGCAGCCACCGCCACGAGCACCTGCATCACAAGGCCAATTCGATCGACAGCGGCAAGGCGCCGCGAGATGAGGCTTATCTCGAGCGTGTCGGCGCGGCACTCTCGAGTTCCGCGGCGATTTTAGTGACCGGCCCCGCAAACGCGAAGCGGGAGCTGATGTCCTATCTCGAGGCCCGAGCGCCGGCGATCGCAGGCCACATTGTCGCGGTGGAGCCGCTCGACCATCCTTCTGATGGTCAATTGGAGGCATTTGCCCGAAAGTATTTCCATGAGGACGAACGGATGCGTCACCGGGTTGAGTTGCCACTATGAGGGATTCCCAAATGCACACCGCAACCGAGTACGCTATCGCTATCGCAGGACAGCGCGTCACTATCCGCCCGCTGAATCCGTCCGATACCGAAATTGAAGCGGAGTTTGTTCACAATCTCTCGGATGAAACCAAGCATTTCCGCTTTCTCGGCGCGGTGAAGGAATTGTCCGCGACCGAGCTGAAACGGCTCTGCGACATCGATGGCCAACACAATATGGCCTTTGTTGCGACAGTCCGGGACGGTGACCGCGAGCGCGAGATCGGCGTCAGCCGCTACGCGCAAGGATCAAAGCCGGAGACCTGCGAGATGGCTGTGACAGTGGCCGATGCCTGGCAGAACAAGGGACTGGGGCGTTTCCTCACCCGGCAACTCATCGATTATGCCCGCAGTCACGGCGTGACCCGGTTATATTCGGTGGACTTCGCGGAAAACACGGCCATGCAGCACCTGGCGCACGATCTGGGCATGACGGTCCGTCGCTCGCTCGATGATCCGACCCAGGTCATCTACTCGCTGCCGCTGTGAAAAGCTTCAATCCCAGCGTTACTCGGACTTGGCGCTCTCCCGAAGGAAGCGGAGGGCTTCGCGGGGCAGGTCTTCCAGCGGTTCGTCCGACCGGCCCGTCTGCATCTCGCGGATGAGCTTGCGGCGCATGCTGGGCGGCCAATAGCTTTTCAGATGATTGGAGATGGCCAACACCGCCGCCCGTCGATCGCCATTGGTCGCAAAGAAGTGGGCGATGTCATTGGCCATATGAATCAATTGTCGAGGCCCGGTGGGAGACTGAGTCATGGGCACACCTTCCTGCCAACCCGACGTATTGATGCGAAGAGACTATTCGAGATCCGAGGGCAGCGTCATCCGAGGAAGTACCTAGACGGCGACGCTTGCGATCTCGAGTAGGCACTTATCCTCATGTCATCCCCATCTGCAACGTGCCAGCCTCGTGTGACTCCAGCGGGAAGAGTACGAGGTGTACTCATGTTCAAGACTATCTTGCTGCCGGTCGTCCGTGCCGGCGTTGAGACACCAGCCTTTGAGACGGCTGTCAGTCTCGCGCGTACATTCACCGGCCACATCGATTTCCTGTATGCACGTCCGGATCCGGTGAGCTTCGGGTCAATGTATGGCGGCGTATTTCCCGATATGCTCGAGCAACTGCGGGCCGCCGCGGATCGGCAGCACGCTCAGGTCATGCGCCAGTATCTCGATGCCTGCGGAAAGGAAAATATTCCCACCGACATCGTGGGTCCCGCCGTCGGAAAGGTCACCGCCCGCTGGCATCGTGAAACAGGCAAGGTGGTAAATTGTGTTGCTGAGTATGGGCACGCATCGGACCTGATCATAGTCGAGCGCGGCAGCGATCCGCTGACGGCCCAAGCCCTCGAAGGTGCATTGTTTGAATCGGGGCGGCCCGTACTCATTCCAGGATTGCGACCGCCATCTCTCGAGACGATTGCTATCGCGTGGAAGCCGACACGTGAGACCGCGCGCGCAGTCGCCGCAGCTCTGCCATTTCTAACGCAGGCAAAGCGAGTAGTCATCATCAGCGTGTCCGAGAGTGGATCAGTCAGCGCCAAAGACTCAGAGCGCCTCGCGACCACTTTGCGGCGCCATCAGCATTCCGTCGAGACCGTTTTTCTGGAACCCGACTCTCTCGACATCAGCGAAGCACTTCTACAGCACGCCTATCGGATTGGCGCGGACCTCATGGTTATGGGCGCGTACAGTCGACCTCGTCTGCGGGAGATCATCCTCGGCGGTGTCACAACCAATGTATTGGATGCGTCCGAACTTCCTGTATTCATGGTGCACTAGCGCTTTGTGACTGCGAAAGCGCGAGCGGCTGATCTTCATGGCGCTATCCGCGCCAACGTAATCCAGCATGTCAGCCAACCGGCCAGCAGGCACGCGATCGTCACGCCCGCGAGCCGGACTGCCAGCCAGCGCCGACCGAAAACAGCGCTGATGACGACCTTCGTCAGAGTGTTGCTCGCTACACCGGACAGTAGGGCATAGGCGCCCTCACGCGGGCTCAGTCCTGCGGGCATGAGGCGTGCCATCGACACTGTCATTGCGTCGACATCGAAGAGACCCATCGCCGCGGCGCCCGCGACTGCCCCCGTCGCGCCATAGCGCGCATTGATCATGCGGCCCGCCAAGATCAGGAGTCCCATCGTCGCGGCCATACCCAGCACAGACCAGAAGTTGAATGGATTTTTGAATTGCGCGGCTGGCTCACCCGGCGCGGCCGCTCGTCCGTAGACCGACACGAGTGCGAAGGCAACATTCACCGCACCACTCACGAGGAGCGCAGGCGCAACCAACAGCGCAAGATACGGATTCAAGGCACCGGTAATTGCGGTAACCCTGACGAACGACACCGCTGTCGCAAGTGCAGTGCCTGCCGCGAGCACTCGTTGCGACCCACCGTCAGCGGAGGCCCGCCTGGCGTTGTCGAATGCCACGGCGGTCGAAGACACCAAGCCTCCCGCCGCGGCTGCAACCAGGATGCCGCGGCGTTCTCCCAGAACCTTCACCGCGACGTATCCGATAAACGAGACTGCGGCGAGTGCAATGGCGATGATCCATATCTCGCGCAGATTTACCCCGCCCCAGGGGCCCACCGGGCCTTGCGGGACGACTGGCAGGGCAATGAAAGTCATTGCCAGCAGCAGCAGCGCCGATTCGAACTCGATGCGAGTGATCCGAGCCACCCACTCGTGGAGACCCTGTCGAAAGATGAGTAGCGCTGCAGCCGCGACGGCGGATCCGGCGGCAATGCGGACATCGCCGATCGCCGCATAGGCCCCCAGGACAAATGTGAGCAACGCCGCGACGGTGGTGGTCGCCGAGTAGCGGCCCGCGGCCCGGTTTTCGACGACGCCAAAGATGCAGATGACGGCCGAGTATGCGATGAACGCCGCCCCGAGGAACACACTTCCCTCGAGAGTCAGTGTCCGCCCAGGACCGGAAGCCATTGCGCCCAGCAATCCGCCCATCAGGCCGCAGATGGCGAAGGTCCGCACGCCGGCGGCGCGGCTGCCCGATGGTGCGTCCCGTGTGCTCCAGCCTCGTTCCAACCCGATCAACAAACCCATCCCCAGTGCCAAGGCCACGCGGGAAAGCTGATTCTCGAAATTCATACTATTTGGCGAGCCATCCCGAATTGATCAAATCGGCCTGGAACGTCTGTGTCACCTCTGATTCGGCCGGACGACGTTGCTTCTTTGCACCAGGGTAGGAGACCCTCGTCAGGATGTCCCGGATGACATTCACCCGGGCGGCATGCTTGTTGTCGGCTCTGACTACGATCCAGGGTGCATCCGGATGATGGGTTTGAGTCAGCATCGAGTCGCGCGCGCGGCTGTAGCGGCTCCAACGAGCCTGCGCCGCCTCATCGACCGGACTCAACTTCCACTGCTTCAGTGGATCGCGCCGCCGCTCGCGCAACCGGGCCGCCTGCTCGCGCCTGCTGATATCGAGATAGTATTTGAGGAGGATGATTCCCGATTTCACCAGCATACGCTCGAATTCCGGCGCCGCATGCAGAAAGGCTTCAGCTTGTTTGCGCGTGCAATAACCCATGACAGGTTCGACACCCGCTCGGTTGTACCAACTCCGGTTGAACAGCACGATCTCCTGCGCCGCGGGCAGATGTGGGACGAATCGCTGAAAATACCACTGGCTCTGTTCCCGGTCACTGGGTTTGCCGAGCGCGACGATCCTGACCTCACGCGGACTCAGGTGCTCGGCAATCCGCTTGATGACGCCATCCTTGCCGGCGGCATCCCGTCCTTCGACGATGATGAGGACCTTGAGGTCTTTGGCAATGACATGCCTGTGCAGCTTGACGAGCTCAATCTGCAGAGCTCGCAACGTACGCTCGTACAGATTCTTGCCGGTATTGGAGCTCATGTACTAATGTGCCTCGCGTCCTGAATCGAGTCGGCGGCCTTTTCCGCTATCATGATGGTCGGTGCATTAGTGTTGCCGCCGATCAACCGCGGCATGACGGAAGCATCCACCACTCGTAAGTTCTCCACGCCACGCACTCGCAGCTGCTCGTCCACGACGGACCCGGGGTCACGGCCCATGCGGCACGTTCCCACCGGATGATAGATGGTCTCCGCCTTGCGCCTGACGACCTGTTCGAGCTCGGAGCGTGCGGTTATGCCTTCACCTGGAAAAACTTCCGCTCCCCTGAAAGATGCGAAGGGCGTTGCTGAAATGATTTCGCGGGACAGGCTGATCCCTTTCAGCAGAATGTCCAGATCTCCCGACTCACTGAGGTAACGCGGCACGATACGCGGACGATCTTCAGCATCCTTGGACCGAAGCAACACTTGCCCCCGACTGCGCGGGCGCAGGACGCAGGCGTGAAGGGTAAACCCATGACCCTCGAGGCGATTGCGGCCGTGGTCATCGAGTTGCGCCGGAACGAAATGCAGTTGTACGTCGGGTCGTGTGTCGGGCGCGAGCGCAGTTCGGACAAAGGCACCGGCTTCGGCAACGTTACTGACACCCGGACCCGATCGCGTCAGTAAGTATCGGATCGCCACGCCCAGCTCCTGCCGCGAGTTGAAGTCGTACGTGATCGGTGCGCGAGACTTGTTGAGTGTGCAGAAATCCAGGTGATCCTGCAGGTTCTCACCCACTTCCGGAACATCCGCAAGGACCGGTATCTGCAGTGCGCGGAGCCGGTCAGCCGATCCGATTCCAGACAGCAGGAGGATCTGAGGCGATCCTATCGCACCCGCGGCCAGGAGCACCTCACGCATAGCTCGTGGGCGGAAGATGTCACCACCCCGGCTGTACTCCACACCGACTGCGCGCGTACCCTCGAATAGGATCTGCCGCGCGTACGACCGGGTCAGAATCTCGAGGTTGCGACGCGAGCGGATGGGCGAAAGATATGCTACGGCCGCGCTGCATCGCCGTCCTCTTCGTTGAGTCACCTGGTAGAATCCCGCGCCTTCCTGTACCGAGCCATTGAAGTCATCGTTGGTATGCAACCCGCAAGCGGCTGCGGCGTCCACGAACACTGTGCTCAGGGGGTTGCGGAAGCGCAGATCTTCCACCGACAGCGGGCCGCCGACACCATGGTATTCGTCGGCGCCACGGGACTGGTCTTCGGCCTTGCGGAAGTACGGTAACACCGCGGCATACTTCCATTCGTCGCCGCTCAATGTTGCCCACTCATCGTAGTCCAGGCGGTGGCCGCGGGTGTAGCACATTGCGTTGATGGAGCTGCTGCCTCCTAACACACGGCCTCGTGGCCAATACAAACGCCGATCGAGCAACTCTTGCTCCTGCTCTGTATAGTATCGCCAGTCTATCCTCGGGTCATTGACCAGGCGCGCGATTCCGGCTGGCATGTGGATGAAGGGATTGATGTCGCGGCCGCCTGCTTCGAGGAGCAAGACACGTACGTCCGGTGCCGCTGACAGCCGGTTGGCCAACACACAGCCGGCGGATCCGGCCCCGATGATGATGTAGTCATACTCAGCCATTCCGGGCAATCCTCCCCGTCGAGTCCCCGCACAGCAAGGACGTCATCAGCGCCGTTTCGCGTTGGCGAATGATTCCAAACAGCTCCTCAGCGTCACCCATGCGAACAAACGCCTCGAAACCGCGCTCCAGAAACCGCTGGAGTGTGCCAAAGCCCGCGAGCTGGGCTGGACTGTGGGCCGCGCGCAGCGCAAGGCCGATCCATCGGTGTTTCACGACGGTCCCCAGCTCATGACCGATACGCACAATCAGATTGATCTGGCGCCGCCGATCTTCCACGCGGCCGACACATCGGTAGGCGGCCGCGTATGAGTCCATATCGATGTGAGTCGATGCGAGCGCCGCAGCCACCTGCTGATCGAGCTCGACTGTCAGCACCTGAAGCTCGAGGGCCCTGCCCAGCAGGTCGAGCAGGCGGGCCGGTAAAGCTCGTTGCAATTTGCCCATCGCCCGTTGCAGATCAGCGTCACGACGGCTGAAATCCTCCGGTCCGTAGAGATCGGACAGAAAGAAATCGAGGGCAGCGGCGAAACGGGATTGATGCCTCAAATCAGCGTAGGTTTGCTCGAGTCGCTGCGACTGCCAGAGGCGCAGCGACCCGAGACGCCCGCTCAATTCAGCGTTGGCCGCAGCCTGCCTCTCGAGTTGCTGCCTGCGCGCCAACAGATGCTGAAGATCTTCCGGTGTCATGTTGGTCAGTCGGCGGCGAGTGAATTGAGGGCATGGTCGATGGCTCGGCGGGAAGAGAGCATCCCAAGGTGGCCAATGCCCCGCAATTCGATCGGATGAGCGTGCTCCAGGACTGCGCTTCGGGCAGGAACGACGAGATTGTCCTCCAGGCTGTAAATGCTCGTGACAGGCACGGCGCAACCTGCCTCCTGCTCCGCATTGAGTTGATTCAACCAGCGCGAGTTCGGGACCATCTGCAGCAGCAAGCGTTCATTCGGAAACAGACGGGCGAGGGCCGTTCCATGGTGAGGTGTCGCAAGCGTCACAATCCGACTGATGATCTCAGGGCCAATCCGGCGCAGGGCAGCGCGGGCGACCAGCCCACCCATACTGTGCCCGATAATGGATACCGGGATGTCGCCGCTGTCCTGGAAAAGCGCGCGCAACTCGCGCTCCACATGCGCCGCATGGTGTTCGATGTCAGCGAATGGCGGCTCGAGATCAATGACGCGAACAGGCCCGAACCCGTGAGCCTCGAGACGTCCGAGCCACTCCCTCCATACGCTGTGATTGCATGCGAATCCATGTATCAACAGAACGGGTCTGTGGGTGACACGCCCGGGCGGCTGATTCGTCGCCGGCTTCGAACCCATCATGGCAAGGATGGCCAGGTTGAAGTCGATCACTTCGAACATGAGAGCACGGATCAGATACAACATGTCGCCGATCGAGAAAGTGGACGCCCGGAAGGCAAGCGCGACGACGAATGAGAAAGCCACGAGAAGAGAGGGCACGAACAACGCAAATGCGATTCCTGCGGTCAGGGCGGCACTCACTGATATCGGAGCGAGAAACCACAAGGCAACCGCGCAAGCTGCCCCTGCAATTGCGGCACCACCCATCCATCGTTGCCAGAGACTTGCTGCCACCGTATTACCCGTTGAGCTCAGATTGCAGCAGACCATCGAGGCGGCCCAAAGCTTTCCGCAGCCGCCGCACTACGCGGCGAGCATGGGCGGCTCGCTCGTGCGCTGCGGATGCGAAGGTGCGGCCCCTGTGACGCAGGATGTCCGTATCGAGCTCCAGATTGCGCCTGCGCAGCAGAGGGCCGAGCTCGCGAGCCTGATCGAGCAGATCCCTGCGAGTCTTCTGATAGGCATGCTCCACCAACTTGCGGCGGCCGGAGTATCGGAATACGTTGGTAAAAAAGAGAGTCTCGTCGTGGCGGTCCGGCTCGAGCAAAATCGTGTCCGACTCGGGATAGCGCTCCCGGTAGCTCGCCATGCCGACCTGCATGCGCGATCGAATCATCGCCCGGAATGTCTGGCTCAGTATCGTCGGCAAGCCTTCGTCGACGAAGTTGTGGTATCGACGACCTTTGGCATGTGAGCTGTCAAATGGGACGAGCGGATTCACACAGACGACCAGGTCGCAACCACGTTCCAACGCGAGCGACGCATGCATCGTTCGCAGGAGCGCCCCGTCTACATAATGGTGCCCATTGATTTCCACCGCCGCATACAGACCCGGCAGGGCCGCGCTGGCCATCACCGCTTTGGAGATCGGTACCTGGTCGTGGCGTTTGTCTCCGAAGGCAACAGACTCACCGGTGCTCAGGCGAGTTGCAACCACATACAGTTGTTTGCGCAGCTTGCGGAAGTCGTCGGTGTGACCGGCGGTTGTGAACAGATCGTGCAGGTATTTCTGCAGGGGTGCGTTTTTAAACGCAGCGGTAGGCGCCAGGCGCGCGATTGACCTCAGCAGTGGCGGCCACGCACCATTCAACGGAGCGCGTGCATACTGACGGAGGGCGCTGGTCAGCGCCGCGGGTAACCGGGCGAGCCTTTCGGCGTACAGGCCAACAGCAGGCTGCAAGAGCAATTCTGGCGCGAAGGGCACGAGTGTTCCTTCATCCAGAATGAATGTCGTACCCAGGGCGGTCGTGTCGAAGCCGTTGGCGAGGCCCGCCGCGACTAAAGATCCTGAGCTGACGCCCACATAGACATCGAGCTCGGTCAGCTGTCGTCCGATGAGCGCTTCGGAAAGGGCATGCAAGGCACCCAGCTCGTAGAAGGCGCCCAACGGGCCACCTCCTGCGAGCGCGAGTCCCAACTTACCCGTCCCCGCACTGCGTGTCAGCGCGGGTTCGATGGTCAACATATCAGGCCGCGGTACCCGATGCGTGGCCCTGACTTCGGCGCCTGCCGTTACCCCGCGTGGGAGCTGCAGACTTCTGTCCTCGAGCCAACTTCTCGATGTTGGCATTGAGACGGTCCACTCGCTTGCTGAGCGACTGTACCTCTTCGGCGCTGGGCACACCCAGCTGAGTGAGTGCCCGATGGACGCGCGTCTGAAATACCTTTTCGAGTCCCTCCAGGGCGTCGGTGGCCTGGCCCCGGGCCTTGCCGACTCGCTCGGTGAGGCTGGTTTGCACTCCCGCCAGCAATCCTTTCAGCGCCTTCTCGGCGGCTCCCCGTGTTTCTGTGTGAATGCGCGCGCCCTCGCTGACGAGATCATCCAGTAACTGCGGAGCACCGCTACGGGCCTTCGAGACTGCACCGAGTCCCGCGAGCCATATCTGATGCACGGTATCGAGTAATTGTTCCTGCGCGGTGGCGGGTGTTCGATTCACTCGCGTGCGCTGCTTCCTCTTGGCTGCCATGTCGTTCCCCTTCTGCGTCTCGACGCATATGAGTATTTGTCCTGCTGGGCAGGGTGATGTACGGCTCTACTATAGGCAGGCGCTCAGGCTGATTGGATGCGTAGTTCCCGAACCCCAGCGAGGCAATCATGACGAGCAGGCACCGTCAGAAGGACATCGAGTTCGATTTCAGCGGCTCCGCGTTGGCCACGCACTGGAAGCAGTTGCATGAAGGCGACCGGGAGCCCTGGCCCGAAGACAGCCGTGTGCAGGAGGCGTGGCGAGCGTTTCATAGCGGCGATTTTCCGACAGCCGTCAAGCTGGGCAGCGCTCTGGGCGCTGCGGGAGCCGCTGTAGCCAACAAGGCCGCGGCCGTTCAGACGCTCTATCAGGAGCGAGGGGGGGCAAAGATCCTGCAGATGCTCGAGGCGGCCATCAGCCGCGGCGAACATGCCGTTGCCGAGCGTCCTGACGACGCCAACATCCACTACACCCTGGCGCTGGTGCTGGGTCGGTACAGTCAGCGAATTTCCATCCTGAACGCACTCGCGCAGGGACTCGGCACAAAAGTGCGTTCCCATCTGCAGCGGGCCCTCGAGCTCGAGCCGCATCATGCGGAAGCCCATGTCGCAATGGGCCTCTTCCATGCCGAGATCCTCAACAAACTCGGGGCCATTGCGGGAGGGCTCACTTACGGGGCGTCCAAGGATGAGGCACTGGAGCATTTCAAGCGGGCCAGCCGGTTGGCTCCGGGCTCACCCAGCGTGCAATTGGAGAAGGCTCATGGCCTGCTGCTGTTGGGTCCGACCCGACACGGCGCAGAAGCTCGTGCAATCCTTGCGAAGGTGGCATCGCTCCGGCCTCACGATTCGATGGAGGCTCAGGACATAGCGTATGCGAGCCGCGACCCCGCCGGCATGAGTTAGCTGGCTCTTTCGTCCAACATAGAACCTGCACCGAGCAGTACGAGATACACGAGCCGCTCGAATTCAGCCGCCATCGCCGCGATCAGCGCATCTGGCTCGGCAATGAGGCGCCGGTCTGCAATGACACCGAGCTGCACCTGTCCGCAGTACGTCAACATGCTGACGCCTGTTCCAATGCTGCCGGCCTGGGGTACCCAGAACAACACCTGCGAAACAGGGACGCCAGCGAACAGCAGGGGCTCGCGGGGGCCGGGCAGGTTGGAAGCCACGAGGCTCGCCTTGGAGCTGAAGACTGCAATAGCCGGGGCTTCGACCGCCGCGGGCAGGGAGCCGATAGCCGACAACATTCCAAACGTCGCGAACGCCTGTTGCGAGCCCTTGAGGTTCGCCATGAGCTCGTGAACCCTCCACAGGCGCTCCAGCGGGTTGCGGATGCCGATCGGCAGCTCGACAAACATCAACCCGAAGCGGTTCCCCAACGTTGACAGTTCAGCCGGCGAGCGCAGATTCACGGGTATTGTGGCCCGAATCGTGAGTCCGGTAACCGGGTCCCCCTGGTGCTCGAGATGGCGGCCGAGGGCCCCCGCCAGGGTCGAGATCAGCACATCGTTGATGGTGCATCCCAGGAAATGGCCGAGTAAACGCACCTCGTCCAGACTGATGGGTGAAGCCCATGCGGCACGGCGCACGCCCGACAGAGGCCGTTTGAGCGATGTGGGGGGATCGTCCGGCATCAGAGCGATGTGGGCGATATCGCCTGCCAGCCCGATCGCAGCCCGCGCCGTGTCGGACAGTCGAGTGGGGTGAAGAAGATAGTCCACGCCGCTCTGCAACAAGTTGGCGCCCCCCTGTAGCACATCTGCGATGGAGGCCGGAATGAGTTTGGCGATGTCTGCCGCCAGGCCCGGCGAAGATGGCGTATAGCAAGGGGCTGCGCCGGAAGACTCATTGCACAGGGCCAGAAGCACCTGAATGAGGGCCATGCCGTCGGCATAGCAATGATGGATGCGAACGATGACGGCGCTTCCTCCGCGGTAGCGCGTAATCAGGTGGAAGCTCCACAGGGGTCTATCGCGATTGAAGGGGGTGCCCGCAAGCTCGCCGAGCAGCGCTTCGAGCTGCGGCTGTTCCGCTGGCGCGGGCAGAGCGACGGACGACAGGTGATCGTCTACGTCGAAATGCCCTGATTCAACCCACTCGCCACTGGCTACCTCCGTGACCGGAATGCAACGAAATCTTTCAAACGCGAGAAAGCGGCGGGTGATCAGCTCACGCAGCTCGTCCCGGCCGAGAGGCGATGCCAACACCAGCAACCCGATAACCGTCATCGGATTTGACGGGTGGTCCATCAACAACCACGCACGATCGACCCCCGACATGCGTTCAGCGGTATGCATTGCTGCAGTCTGCAGCATACGGCGTGTGTTGGGAGCTTCGGTTTGCCACGATATCCATAAGCGTCAATTCCCGTAGCATCCGCTCTCTATGGGGTATTTTGTCACCGGCGCGACGGGATTTATTGGCCGCCACATAACGGCCCTGCTGGCCGAGCGGGGCGAACCCGTTTACGTGCTGGTCAGAGCCGGCTCGCGTGAACGCCTGGACCGGCTCCTGCGCGACTGTGGAGCGAACGCGCGTAACCTCATTCCGCTGGAAGGTGATCTGGAACAGCCGATGCTGGGCGTAACCGAGCCAGGCAGGTTGCGCGGCAAGATCCAACACTTTCTGCACCTGGGCGCGTTGTATGATCTCGATGCCTGCGCCGCTGATCTCGAGCGGGTGAACGTTGCGGGAACCCGACGTGCCCTCGACCTTGCACACGAGATCGGCGCGGATTGTTTTCACCTGGTCAGCTCGATCGCCGCGGCGGGTGAATATCCGGGACGCTTTACCGAGGACATGTTCGAGGAAGCCCGCAACCTCACGCACCCGTACTTTCGGACGAAACATCAATCCGAGGCACTGGTGCGCAACACTTGTCGCGTTCCCTGGCGCATCTATCGACCCGGCATGGTGGTGGGACACTCAGCGACCGGCGTGATGGACAAGATCGATGGTCCGTACTATTTCTTCAAACTCATTCAGAAGATCCGCGACCTGATTCCCCACTGGCTGCCCCTGATCGGCTTTGACGGCGGACACATCAACCTCGTTCCGGTCGACTTCGTCGCCAAGGCCCTCTCGCACCTCATGCATCAGCCAGGACAGGACGGACAATGCTTTCACCTGACCGAGCCGGCCGATCGGCACATCGGTGCCGTGTTGAATGTCTTCGCACGTGCGGCGCATGCACCTGACATGAGCCTGCGCCTCGACGGAAATATCGAGCGAGCCGTACAACCGCTGTTGCGGGGTGCCCGTGACGCGCTGAGTTCGATGCAACATCTTGCAGACCAGGTGCTGCGCGAACTGGGTATACCACCGGCGGTCGGGCACCTGCTCAACTATCCCACGACATTCGATGCGGGCCGCGCGCAACAGTTTTTGATCCCTGCCGGTATTCGTGCGCCGCCGCTCGAGGACTATGCCTGGAGACTGTGGGACTACTGGGAACGGCATCTCGATCCCGATCTGTTTCGCGACCGTAGGCTGCAGCAGGCTGTCAGTAACAAGACCGTGCTGATCACCGGGGGCTCATCGGGTATCGGACGGGCGACTGCGCTGAAATTGGCGAACACGCACGCCCGGCAGATTATTGTGGCCCGGGATCAGCAGAAGCTGAATACGGTACGTGAGGCGATAGAATCGGCCGGTGGCAGGGCCGCGGTTTACTCCTGCGACGTGACCGATGAGACCGCCTGCAGCGCGTTGATTTCAGCGGTGTTGAATGATCACGGACCGGTGGACATCCTCATCAACAACGCCGGCCACTCCATCCGCCGCGCGATCGAGCACTCGTATGAGCGGTTGCATGATTATGAGCGCCTGATCCGCATCAACTACCTGTCAGCGGTCAGACTGACCCTGGGCCTGCTTCCGTCCATGGTCCGGAAAGGCAGCGGACACGTGATTGGCATTTCGTCCATCGGCGTGCTCGGCAACGCCCCCCGTTTTGCCGCCTACAATGCCTCCAAGGCTGCCCTGGAGTCGTTCTTGAGATCCGCCGCCGCGGAGTACACGGAGCAGGGCGTGCACTTTACCGTTATCAACATGCCGTTGGTACGGACGCCCATGGTCGAACCGACCAAGCTGTTCCAGCGGTTCCCACTCATTGCGCCCGAGCGGGCCGCCGCAATTGTGTGTGATGCAATCATCGACAAGCCGCCGCGGCTCGCCACTCCCCTGGGAGTGCTCGCGCGCCTCATTGAGATCCTCGCGCCACACCTCAATACGGCTATCATGGCTGAGACCTTCAGACTGCTGCCGGAATCGGAGGCGGCCGGTGGACAGCCGGAATCCGCCGCCCTGAGCTCCGAGATGCTGGCGGTGGCCGCTTTACTGCAGGGTATACGCACCTGAGCCAACATGGACGTCCTCGATACACTGTTCCAATTGCAGCGGGCCGCTGTTCGGACTGACGGTGCGCCAGGCGCCGATGTCCGGCGCGACCGGTTGACGCGCGCCATCAACCTTTTGGTGTCCTCACAGCGTGCGCTTTGTGATGCCCTCAGTGCGGACTTCGGCCAGCGGCCTGCGGAAATCTCACGATTTCTCGACATTCTTCCCGCAATGCATGCGCTCAAGTTGGCGCGCCGGCGGTTGCACCGGTGGATGCGACCCCGACGCGTGGCGTTAGGCTTACCGCTGCCTGTTCCCGGGGCGCTCGGGCGCATTGAGTACCAGCCTCTGGGCGTGGTCGGTGTCATCAGCCCCTGGAATTTTCCGCTCACCCTGTCGTTTGGGCCACTCGCGGGTATTCTTGCGGCCGGCAATCGCTGTCTCCTCAAACCTTCGGAAATCACTCCAGCTACTTCCGAGCTGATGAAGGAGTTGGTGGCGCGCCAGTTCGACCCGAGTGAGATCTCCGTGATTACAGGCGGCCCGGAGGTGGCTGAGGCGTTCTCGCGGCTGCCGTTCGATCATTTGTTGTTTACGGGCTCGGAGGCCGTTGGGCGCAAGGTGGCGAGGGCGGCAGCAGAGCATCTGGTGCCGGTCACTCTCGAGTTGGGTGGCAAGTGTCCGGTTGTGGTCGGGCGTTCGGCGGTGCTGTCCCAGGTGATCGACCGGGTACTATTGGCCAAGATGGCGAATTCTGCCCAGATCTGCCTGGCGCCCGACTATGTGCTGTTGCCCCAGGAGTGGGTCGAAGATTTCATGCGGGCTGCCCACGCCTGGGCCGCGCAGGTTTATCCAGGTCTGCCCGCTAACCGTGACTGTACGAGCATGGTCAGCGCCAGCCATGCCCGCCGTGTCGCGGAGTTGATTGCGGATGCAAGGTCGAAGGGCGCGCAGGTCATGCCAGCAGGGCAGCAGTCGGAGTCGGACGAACGCGTCCTTCCGCCCATCCTCCTCGCAAAGGTTTCGCAAGATATGCGAGTCATGCGCGAGGAGCTGTTCTCTCCTTTGCTTCCCATCCAAACCTATGAGCGCATCGAGGACGCGATCAGCTACATCAACGATCACCCGTCGCCACTGGCGCTGTATTACTTCGGCAATGATCGGGCGGAGCAGCGCAAAGTCCTCGCCGGCACACGCTCCGGCGGCGTCACAGTCAACGACGTGGGCATGCACTTCTTTGCCGAAGAGCTGCCGTTTGGTGGCGTGGGCGCGAGCGGCTGGGGTGCCTACCACGGCGAGCATGGGTTCCGCCGTTTCAGCCATGCACGACCGGTGCTGCAGATGCCCCGTTGGGACTTCGCGGGCCTCCTCGGTCTGCGGCCGCCCTATGGCAGACGATTGCAACGTTGGCTGGATCTGTTGATCCGCAGGTGATCAGGCGGCGCGGGACGGTTCCGAATGTACCAACTCCCGGCGCAGGATCTTGCCGATGTGAGTCTTGGGCAGGCACTCGCGGAATTCGACGTGCTTGGGAACTTTGTACGCGGTCAGGCGCCCGCGGCAGTATTCCCGCAACTCCTCCGCCGTGAGACTGACTCCGCTGCGGACGACCACAAAGATCTTGACCGCCTGACCCGAGCGATCGTCCACGATACCGGCACAGCCGCAGTCCAACACCGCGGGATGCTCGCTGACAACCGCTTCTATCTCGTTCGGGAACACCTTGAATCCCGAGACAATGATGAGATCCTTCTTGCGATCCACGATGCGAAGAAAGCCATCTCTTTCCAGGACGGCGATGTCACCCGTTCGTAGCCAGCCACCCTCGGCAAACGTGCTCCTCGTGTCCTGATCGCGGTTCCAGTAACCCGACATCACCTGGGGCCCACGGACACACAGCTCACCGGCTTCGCCTGCCGGCAGCTCCGTATCCCCGTCCCTTATGCTGATTTCGGTGGATGGCACGGGTAGTCCGACACTGCCGAGCCGGGCTCCCTCGAGGGGATTGCACGCCACGACCGGAGAGGTCTCCGTCAAGCCGTACCCTTCCACCAGCGGCCGCCCGGTGATTGCCTGCCATCGGTTGGCGACAGCGGGTTGCAGTGCCATTCCGCCCGCGGCACCTGCTTTCAAGGCCGAGAAATCCAACTGTGCGAAGCGAGGGTGCTCCATGAGTGTGCTGTACAACGTGTTGACTCCAGTGATCAGGGTGAAACGCCATTTGCGCAGCTCACCCACAAATCCCGGAATATCGCGCGGATTGGTGATCAGAACATTCAGTCCGCCGTTGTGAACCATCAACAGACAGTTACACAGGAGGCAGAACACGTGATACAGCGGCAGGGGTGTCACCATGATTTCGCGTCCCGGCTCGATGACACTCCTCCAGAACGCGCTCATCTGCAACACATTGGCAACCAGGTTGCGGTGAGTCAGGACGGCTCCCTTCGCCACGCCGGTGGTGCCGCCTGTATATTGCAGAAAGGCAGTGTCAGTCGCCGAGATGGCAATGGGCGGCAGGGTCAGTCTGGTCCCCTCGTGCAATGCATCCCGGAATGAGATCGCGTTCGGCAGATTGTACGCAGGCACCAGGTGCCTGATCCGACGAACGACAAAGTTGATGGGTACGCGCTTGTAGGTGGGTGCCAGGTCCCCGATACCCGTAACGATGACGTGGTCCAACCGGGTTTGACTCTGGACCTCTGCCAGAACGTGAGCAAAGTTCTCCAGCACCACGATCGCGCGTGCACCGGAGTCCCCGAGCTGGTGCAGGAGCTCGCGCGGCGTGTATAGCGGATTGGTGTTGACGACAATGAGCCCGGCTCGAAGAACGCCAAACAGCGCGACGGGATACTGCAAAATATTGGGCAACATCAGCGCGACGCGGTCGCCCTTGTGCAGCCCACGATCGAGCAGGTATGCCGCGAATGCCTGCGACAGCTGGTCCAGCTCGCGATAGGTAAGGGTAACGCCGAGGTTGTGAAAGGCGGGCCGGTCAGCGAAGCGCCGACAGCTTCCTGACAACATTTCCACCAGAGTGCGCACCGAGTCGGGGTCGATCTCGGCAGGGGTACCCGCTGGGTAGGCATCGAGCCACGGCTTGTTCATGGCACACAGCGCTCGAGTTGAAAGTTTTGAACAGTGTGCGCGTCCTCCGGCGGAAGCGATATGCGTAGTGTTGCGTATCGCTCCGCTGACATTGTCGGCCCCGCTGAAGGACCGACTCGGTTCATGGCGCCTCGAGTAGTGCCATGAATCCGTCCGTCAAACCCGCCGTATGCAGAGTTATGGAGTTGCCGAACTGCGCAGTGGACTGATACTCACCAGTGACCACTGCGTCGCCGTAGGCGGTCAGCCCGATACGCGGGCCTGTTTCGTAACTCGGCACATAGATCCCACCTGCTGTGTGCACCCACGCGAGCCTGGAGCTGTTGGGAGTCGGGGTGCATACCTGCTGTGCCTGCGCAAATGTCGCGACAAACAGATTCAAGGCAGTCTTTCCAATCAGAGTCTGTCCTCCAATCTGGAGCGTACCTTTGAACAAGCCGGCGAGAGCCAGGTTGCCATGCCTGTCATAGGCAATCCCGGTGCCCCCTTCATCCAGGGCTCCCCCGAAGCGACGGGCCTCCAGAAGCACTCCGCCCGCATCGTATGTAGCGAAAAACGCATCCCTGTTGAAGGGACTCGTGAGCGTACCGCCACCCAGGCTGATATTCCTACCTCCAGGTTGGGATGTAACAATCGTCTGGGCCTGTTGCGTGGACCCCGATACGTTGCCGATGAATCCCGTGATGCTGATTTTTCCATGGCGACTGCTGGCAATATCCACGGGGATTGCTTTGTAGCCGCCGACGTGGTTGACCCACTTCAGGTTGCCATTCTCGTCGTATTTCACGAGAAAGCCATCGCCGGGGTAGTCAGGACCGCTCTGTACCGGCTCGCTGAAGCCCTCTACGGTCTGATCGTGCCCGTCGTTGCTGTGAAAGGTCGTCGTGGCTTCCATCCAACCCGTTACATAAACATTGGAATCCAGGTCAACCGCCACTCTACGTGCAACGGAATTCGGTGATGCCTGGTTTGACTGACCCCACTGGAAGTCTCCACTGGTATCGAATTTCGCCAACACCATATGCCAGGTGAAGGGCCCGGGAACCGAGTGGTAAGACCCGTTCGATGACGAGAACGTCGTATCTCCCTGGCTGATGCCGGTTATATAGACGGATCCCGTCGCCGGATCCACGGCCACGCCGTATCCCTGATTGGTTCCGAAAGAGGCCGTGCCGGTCTGTACCCATGCGAGCTCACCGGCCGCACTGTACTTGGCCAGGAATATGGTGTTTGGCGTGCCGATCACGGACCGGCTCGTTCCGTTGATGCCCTGGAACGTTGCGTCGCTCGTGAACACACCCGTCACATAAATGTTGCCTGTGCCATCGACCGCCAAGTCAATGCCATGATCCTCTCCGGAACCGCCTGCACGCAGCAGCCATTTCAGGTTTCCCGATTCGTCGTATTTTGCGAGGAAAGCGTCTGTATCGCCCGCGGAGATCAGGCTGTTGGCCCCTGACGCAGCCCGACTGGCCAAACCTCCGCTATGCGGATCGGCCAGAGCCTGGGTCGGAAAATGTGCAGTGGCAGAAAAGGCGCCGGTTACATAGCGGTTTCCTTCGCGATCAACCTTGATGGCGTCTCCGAGGTCGATGCCGGTGCCCCCAAAGCTGACCGCCGAAGTCCACGGGATCACCGGCGGTTGACTTCCATACATGGGAAGGCTCAACAAGAGCCCGCCGACCAGTCCGAGTCGCGCCGCCAACTGCCGGCCATACTGCCGGCGATTCCCCAGATTTGTAGAAGACATAGTCCCTTCTCCTATGCGCCGGATTTTAGGTATGAGATTGTTTGCTTTTAGGACTTCGCAGTTGCCCATTCAATAGGTACAAATCGCAGCCGTACCACCCGGTTTCTACTGATGTCACAACGAGTGCGAATTGACTAACCTATCGAGCATCCGCTCGATGAGGTGCGTATTCCGGCCAAAGTGAACATCGATTCCGGCTCATCGTGAACGCTGAGCAGAAGTCGGCGGCGACTCCCGCCGACTATAGTCAGTTGTTCACGCGCATTTGT
>Ga0207641_10000257_pt1 | contig 67473 bp, 55 predicted proteins | sample KBSSwiS62_FD_184306 | JGI IMG/M metagenome (GOLD analysis project Ga0207641, IMG submission 184306) | Switchgrass rhizosphere microbial communities from Kellogg Biological Station, Michigan, USA - KBS Switchgrass S6-2 (SPAdes) (version 2) | ecosystem: Host-associated > Plants > Roots >...
CATCGGTGACGCGTACGCTGAGCGGACGGAACGCTTGGTTGACCGCGATCATCTGTCCACTGCCTGCGACTGATTGCAGGCGCAAGTTTGCTGAAGAGACCGAGTAGATTTCGAAAGTCTTGCAAACTGTAGTTCCTGACGTGACGCAGGCAACTACGTCGGTTTCGCCGGTGACATTGTCGATGTGTAGAGTCGTCGAAGCGTATCCGGAAGCGTTCGTGCTCGTGCTTGGTGGAGTAAGAGTTCCCGATCCGCGGGTGAACTGGAATGTAACCGTCTTCGATTTGATCGGAGCGCCATTGCCAACTACTCGGCCAGTCAGCGAGAGATCGACGGTTGCGCCCGCCGGCACGCGCTGATATTGCGAAATCAATCCGAGGTCGAGCGCCGCTGCGGAACCCTGTACGGTCGTTTGCACGGACTTTGGCGGAGCGTACGACGCGGGCGCGAGCGTCGCGGTAACCGTGTCCGCCCCGGCAGCGAGCAGCGTGACCCGCGTCCACGCTTCGCCGTTCTCGTCGGTGAGCGCCGAACACGTTCGTACCAGGTTGCAAGCGCTCAAAACCGCACCTGGTCCGCCGTCCCATGCGATGGTTGCGCCTTCGACCGGCATGCCGTCGATTCCTAGCGCGCGAACGCGCACCGGATTCGCGGTTTCTGTGCCAACGGGAGTGATTGGATTTCCGCCCGACAAGAGTTGCAGAGTGTCACTGCTGCTTGCGCCAAGCGTAAGCGCATCAGTCATGGTGGTGAATGATCCAGTCGCGGAGTCGGTGATCACGATGGTGCCGGTGCCGTCCGTCGCAAAGACCGGCGCGGTGACGCTCATCTCGTTCGGCGATACGGCGAGCACGGTAGCGTTGACCCCTGCGACGGTGGCCGTCATGCCCGGACGAAATCCAATTCCGCGAACGGTGAGAGGTGTTCCTCCTTCGAGTCCGATTCGCACCGGGCTGACTATGTGCGCATATAGAACTCGGGCGTGATAGCGAAAGTCCGGACGCGCGTCACCGCGCTGGTCGGCGACCGCCAATCGATAAACACCGTCCTGACTGATGAGCGCGTCCAGGCGCGTGAGTCCTGTGGTGCTCGTGTTGAATGCGGATGGAGTTCCCGCGGGCGCAGGTGCACCCGTGCCATCCGGCAGCGCCCACATGCCTACCACCGGAAGAAGTTTGGTTTGAACGGGCGCGCTGTGCTCGTCGAGCGCGGTGAGCTCGACCGATAGTGTGCGGTTCGCCAAAGCGTTGAGTTGAAAGAAATGCGCGGTGGTCTCGCCGCTCAACCATCCGACCCAGTCGCCGCCGCGCGGCAACGGGATAGGAATGTTGTAGGTCGAACCAGCGCCGATTTGATTCTGGGTAACGGCACCGTCGCGCATGACGATGTCTCGCGAGATATCGCCGCCGCGGGTAACTGTGACGACGACTGGATCGAATACGCCTGAAGGAACAACCTGCCACGGCGCATATGGGCCAACTCCCGTGGAAAAACTGTCGAGCGCCTCGACGCTCAGTTGAAACTGAGCCGAATCTGCGCCGGCAGGGATCTCGAGTCCGGCCAGATCAAAATAACCTTCACTCGCAACGTCGTTCGATCCGAAACGATCAAAACGTTGTCCGGCCGCGTTGGTGTAACCGTTGACGATGTTTCCCCCGATGGCCGCGTATCCAAATCCAGAAACGGACGAAGCCGCATAGCGTCCCGATGGTTGGCCCGGTGTGTCGATTCGGCGTGCGATGACATTGACTCCAGTCATCGGTTGAGTCGGATTTCCCGCCGAATCGGAAAAATACACCGAGCCGTGAATGCGCCCCGTGGTTGTCGCGAGGAGTTGCTTGCCCGAAAACTCCGTAAGGTTGGATGGCGTAACGGGATACAGACGCGAGATGGCAGCGCGGTCGTCCATTTTCAGCGAGTCGGGATCGGAAAGGCAGCGCGAGATGGGCGTGCATCCGGGCGGATCGAAATTGTGCATGAGCGGGAATCCCGCGTAATCGTCAGTCGTCGGCACTGGGTGGCGGGTGATGACGTTGTTGTTGAGTTGCGACCAGTCGAGGCCGAGCACACGCCCGAGGCTGCGGACGAGGTGGTACTTCAAATCCGGAAGAGAAGACGCTGTCGCCGCGCAAACGCCGTTGATGACAACGAGCGCATGCGCGAGATGGCCGTCGGTCGAGTAGGCATCGGTGCCTCCGAAAACTGAATTCGAAGAACAGTAAGCAGAATCGCCTGCGCCTTGCCCAAGCAGAGCGTTAGTCACCGCTCCGTCCGCGTCGTATACGATCGCGAGCGGTTTGTCGGTGGCAGTCGGCTGAATGTCAGCCGGAATCGTGTAAGTACCGTCGGGATAGCCAGTGACGTTCGTGGCGTTGACGTCTTCGCTGAGTTGCCCCGTTTGTGTTGCAGAGAGTGCAGCGGTCGAGACCGATGTCCAGCGCGAAAATGCCTCGGCGACGAACTCATCGGCAGCGGCAGCTGGAAGCTGCGCGCTCAAGTCGCCGAGATCCGTGTAGTAGTGGACCCCGCCTCCGGCCCAGGCAAGTGGTTGTCCTTGGACGCTGGCATTGAAGTAGCTAGCTCCGGCAACGTGTGCGGGTCCACCAGCGTGTGCGAGTTCGACAAAGAGAATTACGGCAAGACCGAGAAGCACGAGGAGCGCAAATGTCCAGAGATGTTTGAAACCTCGGTCTGGTGGGACACTCAGGGTGCCCTTAGCCGGGTGCACAATGCGCGTGTGGAAGTGAAAGTCGGCCATATCAGTTCTCCATGGCGCTGCGCACGGTTTGCCGGAATGCTCGCGAGGTGATTGCGTGACGCACGGCAGGTATGCGGCCGATGAAGGCCCGGGACATGCGTGGTCCTGAAATTGGATCAACTACGATCCGACCACCGTCGTCTACGGGAAATCGCCCCATGTCTCCCGCGACCGGGCTGGTGAGCCCGAGGCGGCTCGGCGGGTAGAGAAACAGTGCTACGTGTTCGCCGATGTGATAGCGGTCGTTAGAAGTCCATAGACCGGCCCATTCGCGAATGCAGAGAGTGGATCCGGTCGTTGCGCCGCGTAATCCCTCATCCACGTGAAATTGGACTTCAACAACGTCGAGCTGATTGGGGCGCCGGGACGGAACGCGCACGATCGAAGTCACTGTGCCGCGGAAGATAGTTGCGGCTGCGCGCGATGCGATACGGATGCGATCAACGCCGGGTGAGGAAGCAGGCACTGTTTGCGCTGCGACGTTTAGCAACACTGCAAGGCACGCGTACGCGATGCACAGACGTCTGGACATGTCTACCTCTAGATTGTTGTGGACGCGTGTCAGGGAGAGACTCAGGTTAGGCGGGTACCCATCGCTCCGCAGTGCGGACGGTCACGGTGAAGTGTGATTGCCTGGAAGTCAGCTCGTTTGCGTTCCACGCCAGATCCCTCGCCGCGCTGGAGAGGAGGCGCGGTCTTCGGGATGATGTCTTCTAAACGGGATCGACGCGAGACGGGTCCCGTTGCGGTAAACTCCTGCGCATGAATTTACTTCGCATCGGTTGCGTGTGTTTAGTCTTGCTGGTAAACGCGGTTGCTCAGAATGCTTCAACGGGGGCGGCTGCGTCGCATGGTCAGGTGCGGGCGCTCAAGATCACGATTCTTTCCACCATGCTGGCAGATCGTGGTATCGGCGAATGGGGATTCGCCGCGCTCGTCGAGGCTGACGGCAATCGCATACTCGTCGACACCGGAGCACGTCCGCAGACTGTACTTGCCAACGCTCGTGAACTCAAAGTCGACCTGAGCAACGTCAAAGATGTAATTCTCACGCACAATCATGAAGATCATACCGGTGGGCTGCTTACGCTTCGCAACGAATTCATGAAAACAAATCCTGCCGCACTTTCGCGCGTGCATGTCGCAAAGGGCATTTTCTACAGCCGGCCAGGGAAGGATGGCGAGGGGAACTCGATGATCGCCACCCGCAAGGAATATGAAGCGACCGGTGGAACCTTCGTCGAGCACGATCAGGCGGTCGAGTTGTTTCCTGGCGCGTGGCTGACCGGACCGGTGCCGAGGCCCTTTCCGGAGCGCAACTGGAGCGTGAGCGGGGAAGTTGTAACACCGGCAGGCAAGGTCGAGGACACGATCCCCGAAGATCAGTCGCTGGTGCTCAACTCGCCGCAAGGGCTCGTCCTGGTTACAGGATGCGGCCACGCGGGGATCATCAATACGCTCACGTTCGCTGAAAAGGAATTTCCGAAGACGCCGGTGCTGGCGGTGGTCGGAGGCGTGCACTTATTTCCCGCGACGGAGACGCAGGTGGACTGGACAGCGGACAAGATGAAGGAGTTCGGCCTTTCCTATTTCGTTGGAGCACATTGCACGGGAATTGATAGCGTGTTTCGGATTCGCCAGCGATTAGGGTTGACGCGAAAATCCGCCGTGGTCGGCGCCGTAGGAGCTACTTTTGTGTTGGGCGAAGGAATTCATCCGGGGATGCTTGCGCAATAGCTTTGCTACTTGACGTCCTGCTCGAACGTCAAACTGACGGGCTGCATTGGAATCGCCTTGAAGGATTTGCCTTTCAGCAGTTGTTGCTGGTCGTCCACGCTCTTTTCCCATGACGCGAAGCTGACGCTTAGCGAGGCCATCGCTGAGCGTATGGTCTGCGTAATTGTGATGACGTCTTGTACGCTCGAAATCGCGCCAATCGGACTGAAACCCGACATTGCGATATCGACGCTCGCGTTTGTGATGTTGTATGCCATTTTGAATTTCTCTCCGCCACTCATGCCCTCCGTACCGAGTTTTGAATCTTCGAGTCCGGGATAGCGAACAAACAGGCGGGTGTAGTTGTTGGCGAAGCGTCTGGCTTGCGGTCCTTCAATCGGCGTAAACGACGGTAAGTAGATCGGAGCCAGGCTGAGCTCCTGCTGCACGAGTTTCAGTTTCAGCAAACCTTTATCTGTTTCGACCTTCTTGATATCGGTGAGATTCAGATCGAGCGAATCGAATTGAGGTTGTCGGACAGCAGCGGGTTCCACGACCAGGTCGCCGAGTCCGTCGTCCCCTGCAGGCTTCGCGGGAGGTGTGGCGTTACCCTTTTTGTCATACGACGATAAAGAAATGAAACGCAGACGGTCGCGACTCAATTCGCACTTAACAGCCTGGTCCTGCTTGTGGCCGCGCATCTCAGCGTAAAAGGAAACCGGAAGGTCCTGGCTGGCCACTACGTCGAAGCTCCGCATCGCCCATTGACCGTCGTTTGCCTGCAGAAAAACCAGACCCATCAGTTCGTTGGCCTCGGCCCCGAGTGGAAACAACGCTAGCGCAACCTGGAGATGCGCACTTGCGCGCGAAAGCTGCTGCTGCGCATAAGGATAGGGAATTGCGAATCCACCAACTCGATTTCGGGCTTTCGCCTCTTCTTTCTTTTTCGCGTGCGCGCGGCGTACACGGAGTGCGCTGCGGTTCTCGGATCCGTTGAAACTCAACTTGAGCGATCGGCTAAACAGATCGGCAACGATGTCTTCAGTGGCGTCGACTTCTTCGTCATACTTCGTTCGTTTCGCTTCCAGGGTGGAAAGATGGAGGTCGGCTTCATCTTTGGCGGCCTGTTCGGAGGCCAGCTGACGGAATCGAGTCAGGTGCTCGCGTGCGCGATCAATATCGCCGATCGCTTCGTAGTAGAGCGCGAGTTTCCAGGTGGTGAGCGGGAACTCCGGAGCCAGTTCGCGAGCTTTGGCCAGATCGGCTACCGCGCGATCATACTTACGTTCGGAAAGTTCACCGTAGGCGGAGGCATAAAGTCGCCGAACCTCAATCCCATTCTGACCCGGTAGTGTGAGCAGCGATTGCAGTTCGGCAATGCGGGTGCGGGTTTCGTCTGCATCGAGGGCGGTCGGCGCGGCTTCTAGATACTTCCCCAACAGGCGGACGGCTTCAGTGGCGCGTCCGTTGGTTTCTGCACAATTGGCAAGGTCGAACAGTGCGGACGGACTGGTCGTTAACACGCTCTTCAATTCGCCAAGTGAGTTGCAAAGACTCGCGCGGTGACGGTTATTCGTACCGCTACTGGTGCGAGCTGGAGCGGTGGAAGCCGAAGCTGCCGGGGATGGTTTGGAGGCGGGCGAAGGGTCGGCGTCGGTCGCTGATGTCTCTTCGCCGAATTCATCGTCGAGCGATGCTTCGAGGCCGATACTGTCGACGAGATGATTGACTCGGTTGATGCGATCTTTGTCGGAATCTTTCGCGGAGATGCCGTTCTCCCCGGTGGTAAACAGCGCCAGCAGTTGCGCCATCTTCTGTTTTTGTTTCGGATCTGCAGTGCCAAGCCTTGCCTTACTGAGGTAGACGACCGCTTTACCCCGGTCGCCGAGTTGGTAGTAACAAAGTGCGAGATCGTAGGAGATTTGCGCAAGAAACGCTTGGAATTTCAGGCTCTCCTCGAGGACAGCGGCGGTTTCCTTAAATTTGCGTGCTTCGTAGAGCCGTTTCGCATCGCTGAGGTTGTCCTTGACGCGCTTGTGAATCTGTTCATCGAGGTGCTTGAGCGCCTCGGTGACGTCTTTTGTCTCGATGAGTGCTTGCGATTCCGCGTATCGGGCCCGTGCCTCAGCGAGATGCCCGGATTTTTCGAGCGTTTCAGCCTCGGCCGTGATGGCCTTGACCTGTGACTCAAGCTCTTTCTTCTGGGTCTTCTCCAAGTTGTCGGCGTGCAGGCTGGAACAAAACAGAAGGAAGGAGACGAGGAAGGTCGCGTAAGAGCGCATGAGCCCCTTTCAAGAAACATCTGGAACGCGTTCATCTGTTGCCAGGGTCGCCTGCAGTCAAGGAGCCAAGCCCTGCGGGGGCAGAGCGTGATTTCATGCTGGACTCGACTGTCGTGCTCCTTCCCGGTAAATGGGAAGGCGAGGGATTGAAAGTGCGTCGTGCCGTGACGCATCTTAGCACCAACGCTGCTTGCGCAGGCAGGTGTTCGCACGGAAGAGCCGGGAACATTCGCTCCGTCTCCGGTGTCTGTCGGCTGTAGACAGGGGTGCGGACATGACTTCTGTGAGACGAGCAGTTTTTCTGGTATTGGTTTATCTAGGAACCGCGTTGTGTGGGTTTGCCCAGAGTCTTTCCCCAAAGCCTGAGGAGCAGGTTGCGCAGTTGGAGAGAGACTGGCTTGCGGCTGATGCAAAAGGAGACGTGGCGACGTTGCAGAGGATCATCGCGCCGGACTTCATCGGGGGAAGTTTCGACGGCCAGGTCCTCAACAAAGAAGACATCATTCCGCAAGACTCGGCACCGGGCGGCTTCGCCGGTTCTAGCGTCGGAGAAACCAGCGTGCGGGTGTTCGGCGACACGGCCGTGCTGGTGGGGTCGATCAAACCAGCAGAGGCAAAACGAGCGGACATGGTTCACGTCACGCTCGTTTGTCAGAAACGTGAGGCGGGTTGGCAAATGATCGCCGCACAGCTTTCGCGCGTTCCCTTGGAAAAGTAAACCTCTAGCTCGGCACGTTACGACGCCGTTGCCATCGGTTTGCCACACGATCCACAGAACTTGCCGGGTTTCGTCATTGCCCCGCACGAAGAACACGAAACCGTGGCTTGAACTGGGGCCGCACTGCTCTGTAGTGGTGGCAACACTGCTGGCGCGCCCGCCAACACAGGAACGCTCGGCTTGCGTCCTTGGATGTAGAGATAGGCATTCCAGGCGGCTCCGCCGATCAATAGCAAGACAGCGAGCGAGTATCCCACGTTGTAGTCGACTTGAAGCACTCCCTGCCCCTGTTTCACTATCTTGTCGTCCAATCGCGATTTCACGAGAAAGAGCGACATCGCACCGATTGCGGCCGCGATGGCTGGTGCGAGTGGCATGCGGCGCAGGAAACTCAATCCCAATCCAGCAACCGCGCAGAGAATGGCAATCGTTGCCATGGGCTCAGACTCGACTTTTTCACTTTGCGCAGGTCCGAACATCTGAGGCTGGTTCACAGTGGTCCCGGTCGCCAGCTGCAGGCCGGAGAAACTGCCGACCTTCTGGCCTCCACACGAGACTGTGATGAACGGTAGAAGGAAACACAGAATACTGGCGAGGAAGATCGCCGGTGACGCCTTGAATTTCATAGAAGCCCCCTGTTTGTAGGTGTCGCGAGTACGACCAGTTCACTGCGCGCGACAGGGGAGTTATTTCGATGACGCCCGATACGAAAGGATGGTGGGGCATTCTGCTCCAAAGTGGTGCGGGACGTCAAGGCGGATCTCGGCTTAGTTCGGTTAGGCAGAAAAGCGTCTGTAGGCTGACAGATGAGCGCCGGTTAGCAGCAACATCCCCGACAAAAATGCCCAGAACATCAAGCTCACCGAAAGCGCGAAGGGGCCGTACACTTCGGCAAAGTTGAGGTGCGGCAGGGCCGCGATATAAGCGTACTTCAGGCCTTCGGAGAGGAGCCCCATGATGATCGCGGTCGGCAAGACAGCGCTGGCGGGAACCCTTCCGTTTGGCAGCAGCCAGTAAATGAGAAAAAAAATCGCGATAGAGGCACAAATCGCGAAGACCTTCATCATGAGAAACCCGGCGAGGCGGATCGTACTGGTTCCGTGGCCGCGCAAGACGGACTCCAGAAGCCCGAGGTTACCAGCCGTCAGCGCTACGGAAAGAAGCGCCAGAGATCCGCATGCGAAAGCCAATCCAAGAGAAATCAGCTGATTGCCAAAATACGAGCGGTTGTTGCGGAATCGCCAAATGCGGTTGAGGGCCACCTCCAGCGGCAGGAACACTCCCGTGGAAGTGATGAGCAGAATGATGAGTGAGACAACTTGTGCCCGGTTACGCGCTTCGACAAGCGCATTCAGATTCCGGATTACAAACTCTTGCCCTGCTGGCAAGTAATCGCGCAATAGATCGACGACGACTTCATACATGACCCGGGATCGAAAAACGCGGCGGATGAGTGTCATCAGCAAAAGCACAAAAGGAAAGAATGAAAGGATGGCATTGGCGGCGACCGAAAATGCGAAAGTGTGCACATCGGTGCGCATGAGATAGCGGAAAGTCGATAAGAAAATGCCCTCTCGAGGGTCTGCGAGGCCGCGTCCATCCACTGTTTTTTGAGGGGTCGGGGACGCCTCCGGCGAAGTGATAGAAGGGGGGCGAGGCACGTTTGCGGTTATCTTATCAAACACTTACGTTCTTTTCTGATCGAAGGAAATCGAAAGGGCCGTCGGTGGAAGCCGGTTTCCTGAAGGAATTGATCCAGGAGGCGGAAGGAACTCTATGACTCCAGGACACTTTGGACAAAATCGTTCTTGCCAAACAAAAGGCGTCTGCATATTATGCGGTGCTTCGCTGCCAGAATACGGTCAGCGATGTAGCGAGCAAGTTGGGTTGACGTTTCTGTGTCCAGCAGTCGAAATTCGCGCTTCGTCGGGCTCCAAGATTCTCGCCTCACCGTGTCAGGGTGGCGTGGGATGACGGGGGCTTTTTCTGTTGGTGCGGTTTTGTCCGCAGCACAGTAACGCGACCTAGTTCTTTCTGACTTGAGGGGGTGCTCCCGATCGCCCGGGGGCTTCGGCAAGGCGGGGGGAATGAATTCTTCGCGAATAGGCGAAAGGAGCAGTACTGTGAGAGAGAAGGGAACAGTAAAGTGGTTTAACGGGGCAAAGGGATATGGATTTATCCAGCGCTCCACGGGTGAAGACGTATTTGTTCATTTTTCCGCGATCCAGGAGAACGGATACCGCACCCTCAACGAAGGAGAGACCGTGGAGTTTGATCTGCTGAAGGGACCGAAAGGCTTCCAGGCAGCGAACGTGGTCCGCGCATAAACTGGAAGATTCAAATTTCGTAGCCCTCCCGGCTTCCCTCGGGAGGGTTTTTTATTGGAGTTAGAAAGGAAAGCGAGTGTTTCGGCGAGTTCCGTCGCGACCATTGAGCCGATCGTGAACTCGCGCGGTCTTCGGAATGACGCATACTTTGAAAACGTCGGCATCATTCCGAAGCGTGCGATCGATCGTCGTTACCGAAAGCCAAATTTTCTTCAGCTCCCGTACGACTAGGTTCGTTCGAGGTCAGCTTAATCCGCCCGAGGCCGTAATGATTTCTCCAGTGAGCCACGAGGATTCGGGAGACGCGAGGAAGACGGCGATCGGCGCGATATCTTCTGGCTGTCCGAACCGCCCAAGTGGGGTGCGAGCGATCATCTGATTTGCGAAGTCGCTGCCCACGATGCCTGAGCTATGGGTGCCCTCGGTCTCAACTCCGCCTGGGTTAATCGAGTTCACACGAATGTTTCTCGAGCCCAATTCCTTGGCAAGAACGCGGGTCACACCGTCAAGTGCGCTCTTGGTCGCCGAATACACCACCGACTGCGGCGGCGTCAGGGTGCTTGCCACCGAACTGATGTTTATTACACTTCCGCCGTCCGGGCCAAAATACTTGATGGCTTCTCGCGTCGAAAGAATCGTGCCCAGCACGTTGGTGTTAAATTCGCGATGAAACTCGTCTTCGGTGACCTGTTCAAGCGGCTCGAAGCGATAAACACCAGCGTTGTTGACGAGAATATCGAGAGAGCCAAATGCATCTTTTGTTTTCTCGAATAAACGCTTCACGTCTTCCGCTTTCCCTACATCACCTTGCACCGCTACCGCCTTGCCACCCTTTGCCGTAATTTGGGCGACCACACGATCTGCGCCGGCCTTGCTTGACGAATAGTTCACCACCACAGCAGCGCCTTCTGCTGCCAGGCTCTTTGCGATCCCCGCACCAATTCCTTTGGACGCGCCCGTTACGATTGCAACTTTGCCGCTCAGCTTACTCATCACAACCCTCCTTGTTCGTTTGCTTGACTCAATTAGACAATTTGATAAGCATCGAAATGTTGGATGAACTGCAAACGGAAAAGATTCAGGAGAGATTTAGATTTCAGAGAGGCGACTTACGTAGGCGCGCAAGACATCCCGTTGAAGGATAAGATTGGCGAACTTGCCTTCACGGACGATCTGAATCAAGCCAGCGGTTTCGAGCTCTTTAAGATGGTGGGAGAGGGTCGGGGCGCTGATCGGGTGAAGCTGGTGCAGTTTTGCGCAGGCCGTTGGACTCGCACAGGAGCCAAGCTGCTCGAGAATCTGAACACGACGTGGCTCAGCGAGGACGCGCGCGATGCGAGCAAACTGACGGTCCGAGAGTTTCGCCTGCTTAGAAGTGGCCATGCGATTCAACCTACTTCGATTGGATGAGGATGTCGAGAGCAATGGTGCAACATCGCGGAAAGCAAGGCCACCCTGGCGTGAGAGCCAAGCGTCGGGCGTTAGCGGATTCGCTCGGCTAGCCAACTCGGTGGCATCTTGCGCCAGCAAAGCGGTGGCAATCCAGAACAACATAGCGAGTAGAACTGCAATGCGGTGGTGCATGAAATTCTCCACTCAGTCGGAACGAAGCGTTCTATCCATGTAATTGGAATCGATAGGCAGAAAGCGACAGGCTGTTCAACCCGCGTGCGAGGTGGGGAGGGGCAGGACCTTATCACCCAGCTCAGTCGGTTTTGGGAGAGCTGGGAGCTCGATTTTTGGCGTGGGCGACGAGTTCGGCGAAGCGGGGGTCGTCACGAAGCATTTTCAAGTCATCGTCCCGGTCCATGGCAAGCGCGGTCCGAGGGGAGAGCCCATGATCAACTGCATCGCGCAATAGAGCGAAAGCGCGGTCCCGACGTCCGCGACTGGCTTCGACACATGCAATGTTGTAGGTCGAGGTAGCAACGTATTCCGAGTTTGGCCCAAACAGCTGTCTTTGGATCTCGCGGTTCTCCTCATACATAGCGGCCGCTTCGGCGTATTTTCGTTGGGCCGCAAGAGCGACCGCCAGGCTGTTTCGCGAGTTCAAGGTGTCCGCATGTTTTGGCCCCAGAACGCGGGTTTGGAGAACGATGGTCTCGCGATAAATCTTTTCCGCCTCAGCGTAGCGACCTTCCTTACGAAGAATGCTGCCAAGATTCATCATTCCATTTAACGTGTCTGGATGTTCGGGGCCGAAAACCCTTTGTTCGATGGGCGTCACTTCTCGCTGTAACTGTTCTGCTTCCGCATTGGTGGAAGCATCGCCACTGATGAAGAGTTCAGCAACCAGGCTATTGGTCAGAAGCAAGGTCTCTGGATGTTCGGGTCCGAAAGTTTGGCGGCCAATAGCGCGGGCCTTCCGGGCCATTTCGAGGCACTCGTCGATCTTACCTTCCCAACTGAGGACGCCAGCCAATCGGCTCATCGAGCGCACCGTGTTCGGGTGATTTGCTCCGAGAACGCGAGTTTGGGCGGCAAGAGTCGCGCGCTGTAGTTTTTCGGCTTCCTCTCCATTCCCCAACTCCAACATAGTGACGCTCAGCAAGCTCATCGATCGCAAGGTCTCCGGGTCGTCGGGGCCTAGAATTGTTTTTTGCAAATCGGCCGCCCGTGTGATCAGCGATTGACCTTGTGGAACGAGCCCAAGACTGTCGTATACCTCGCCCATGATGAACATCATGTGCGCCTGCGTCTGCGGATCCTTCGCTAACGTCGAATCAATCTGCTGAGAGGACTTGTCGAGGATTTCCCGGGCGGTAATCGTATTTCCCCGCGCTTCGCTCGGATCGGAAACCTTGAAGGCGTTAGTCATGAAATCGGCAATCCTGTTTGCGCGGTCACGTTCGCGAAAAGCGACGTCGCGCTGAGCGCGGGCGGTTTGCGCTTGCAGCAAGGTCCCGATCAAGCCGGCGATGCCCATGAATAAGGCGAGCGACGCTAAAGCAACTACCGTGCGATTGCGTCGTACAAATTTCGTAGTGCGATAGATAAACGTGTCTGGACGCGCACTGATCGGTTCGTGCTTGAGATAACGGGTGAGGTCGTCCCCGAATGCCGTGACCGAGCTATAGCGCTCCTCTGGATTTTTCTTGAGCGCTTTGGCTACGATCGTGTCGAGGTCTCCGAGAAGCGAACGGCGAAGCTTGTCAGGAGTGGTAGCGCGCTGGGACGCGTTGATGGTTAGCGGTTCCTGGGGAGTTCGAGTCGGGGTTACGACGTCCGAGATTCGCTTTGGTTCCGTGTCGACGATTGCTTTGACCAGTTCGGCGGGAGAGTGTGTTGAAGCGCCAGTCGGATGTTGTCCGGTGAGCAACACGTAGAGCAAAACACCCAACGCGTAAACATCGGTTGCGGTCGTCACTGGCGCACCGGTTATTTGTTCTGGAGCGGCATATTCTGGCGTCATGGCGCGCCCGCCTTGCACCGTCAACTGGGTGGCGGACCCATCCTGGGCATCGCCCTCCAGCAGCTTGGCGATACCGAAGTCGAGCAGTTTTACGGTTCCGTCTTTACTTACCAGCACATTGGAAGGCTTAAGGTCGCGGTGCACGATGAGGTTTGCATGCGCATGAGCCACGGCCGAGATCACAGAAAGAAAGAGTTGCACGCGCGCTTCAATAGCAAGCTGATGCCGATCGCAATAGCGGTCGATGTGGTCGCCTTCGACGAATTCGAGGACGAGGTACGGCGTGCCGGTCGAAGACAATCCTGCGTCGATTAATTCTGCGATATTTGGGTGCGAGAGTCTCCCAAGAATGCTGCCTTCTCGTTTGAAACGCTCTTCGCCGCCGTGGCCTACCAGCGCAATGTTCAGGAATTTGACGGCGACCTGACGATCGAAACGTCCATCGTTGCGTTTGGCTAGCCAAACGCTACCCATACCGCCATGGCCAATCACTGAAATCAGCGTGTACGGACCGATCACTTGACCGGCCAAGCCCGGCGAACTTAGCGGCGCTGTCGGATTCAGCTCAAGGAAGCCTTCGTTTGCGAGCTCGCGATGTTCATCGAGAAGCGAAATGACCATTGTGGCGAGCTCTGGGTCCTTCTTCTTGAGCGAAGCAAGCCATGTGGCTCGCTCCTGCGCTTCCATCGCTAGCGCCTGATCGAGATACGGCGCGACAATTTTCCACTGTTCGGGATTCAGGGTCGACATAGGCGCCTCAAATAGATAAGTCCGCGCGAATCTTGCGGTGCAGATAGATGCGTGCCTTTTCCCAGTTTCGCTGGACGGTGCGCTCGGAAACGTCGCGCATGGCGGCAATTTCCGCGAAAGAGAATCCGCAAAAGAATTTTAGATCGACCACTTCAGCCAAAGCAGGTTCCACATTGCCGAGCTCGTCCAAGGCCTCGCTGATTTGGGTGAGCTGGCGATGATCCACCGCGTTGTCGAGAACATCGGTGTCGATCGACGTGATCTCGAACAGCCCTCCTCGCTTCTGAGCGTGTCGCTCTCGAGCGTGGTCGATGATAAGCCCGCGCATGACCCGAGCGGCATATCCCATGAAGCGGGCACGGTCCGGAAATGACGCTTCGTTTCGTCCAGACATCGCAAGGTAGGTCTCGTGCAGTAATGTGGAAGGACTCAGGGTGGGTGATGATCCTTGGCGCGCGAGCTCGCGCTTGGCCATGCGGTGGAGCTCGGAATAGAGCACTTCGAAGAGCGCCTGGGAGGCAGCGCCGTCTCCGCGCTCGGCCGCATTAATCAACAACGAAATTGCAGGTTTCACGCTGCCCCTCAACTGCGTCCCGCGCGGTGTGCCAAAGCCTCTCGTATTTGCAACGGATAGTCAAGACTCTCCCCGGGCGTTGTGCAGCTGACTGTTCCAGTACGTCGAAGGCTGGCCGTGAGCTCGTAAGGGGCAATAGACAATGTTGAAGCCCCATCCTGATCCAGAGTTCAGCCAGGATGGGACTTCCGAGTGTTTTCAGCGCGGCCTAGAAACTGAACTTAAATCCCAATTGAATGATTCGGGGTTCTCGTCCAGAGGTGATTCTGCCGAAAAGCGAGTTGCCCAACGCAAGGGACCCGCAACAGTTCGGGTTGAGATGGTTGAATGCGTTGAACGTTTCGAATCGGAATTGCCCGTTGAAACGCTCCGTGAAGCGGATGCCTTTAAAGAGCGAAAGATCGGCACGCCAGAGACCCGGTCCATAAACGGCGCCGCGGCGAGCCGTTCCAATGTGAAAGTCTCCGGCAGGAACATTGGCAAAGGCGTCTGTATTGAACCATTCCTCCAGAGTTTGGGGAGATCCAACGTTTGGGTCGCCAATCTGGTCAGGACGTACGGCGCATGGACTCGGTCCGAGACAACCCAATCCGGCCGGGTCGGTATTTGAGGTGGTCGTGACTGTGAGCGGTATTCCCGTCTGCGCGGTGAAGATGCCTGAGAAAACCCACCCGCCCAGAACGTGTCCGGTAAATCCGGATTGCTGCCGGAAGAACGGCAGATCATAAACCCAGTTCATGGTGAAGATGTGACGACGGTCTTGCTGCGATGGGCCATATTCGGCGGCAATGTCGCGGCTGTTTTGCGGAGCCGTGCTGCGATCGGTCTGGTTGTCGGTGAGGCTGTGAGACCACGTGTACGCAAAATTCAGCAACGAGTTGCCGCGGAAGCGTTTTTGAAGTTGAGCTTGTAGCGAGTGATAGTTGGAGTTGAACGAAGACCGAATGCCGTCGATGCCGACGTAACCAGCGAATGGACGGATGCGGTTTAGTAACGGAGTTGTCGCTCCGGTGACAAACGCATCCGGTGCAATGCAATTTGTGGTCACCGTTGCAGTGCAGAGCAGTGAATCACGATAGCTGAACGGAACTGGTTGGTTGATGTCGAGGACACCGATAAGGTGAGTCCCCTTCGACGCAAAGTAGCCGAGATCGAGCAGGAAACCTGTGCCGAGGTCGCGTTGGAAATCCGCGCTCCACTGTTGGGTGTAAGGGGTCTCGCCAGAGGGATCCATGAGACTGCGGGGTCGCTTGGGGTTAAGCGCTATTGTGGGCGAAACGGACAATGGATTGTCGAACGAGGTGTTCTGAATCGTGACTGAATTTACTGTCGGGGGATTGTTAAAGATGTTGGTTTCTGCGTTCCCGAAGAGAATGCTGTCATAGAACATTCCGTACCCGGCTCGGATGGATGTTTTGCCGTCTTTAAACGGATCCCATGCAAAGCCGAAGCGGGGAGCAAAGTTGTTGTTATCCTCAGCGGCAACCTTGTCGCCGTAGAAGCTGTTGCCCTGGAAGATGATCCCGTTTGTCGGCGAGAAGTTGGGATTTCCTGGCGTGGAACCCGGCGCGCAAGTTGGATCGATGTTGCCGTTGGGCGCGATGCACGGCGCATCGGCGACGTTGAAGGCCCGTGGGTCGAAATTGCTCAACAATCCATGGGCGTCGGTTGGTTGGCGAAACAATGAGTGCCGCACGCCGAAACTCACTGTCAGATTGGGCCGCACCCTCCATTCGTCCTGAACAAACCATTCGAACTGATTAGTGGTGAGGTCGGGCTTGATGTCGATATCGGTTTGAGTAAATTGCGACGCGCGGCCCAGGAGGAAGTTCGCCCAGGTTTGTTCGAAGGTTGTCGTTCCAACCGGTGCGCCGGCGTTATTGAAGTTAAACGTTCCTTGAGGTCCGCCGCCCGCGTTCTCTGTTTTCCGGTAGTGGTAATAGACCATTCCCGCTTTCATCGTGTGGGCGCCCATGATGCGCGTCACGTTTCCAAAAGCGCTGTGATTGTAATTCCGGTCGTCATAAGGGCCGAAGCTGGCGATACATGTGATCGCTGCCGCGCACGTGCTGCCGCTGTAGAGCAAGTGCGGGGCGCGACCCTGTGTGTTAGGGAAGGGAAGCGTGGGAGTGATTTGCGAACTGGCGGTTGCGATCAATCCGGTCACTTGGCTGAGGATCGCACCGTAACTGTAGCCGTATCCGGCGTTCAACAGGAACGTCGGCGTGAAGGTCGCCGTTGCGTGGATGGTGTAGTTGCGGCCTGGCGATTGCGTCTTAGTGTTCGCAACGCCGGGAAGATTGTCAGTAGTGAAAAGGCCACGTGGTTCTTCGGTCGGGATGGTGTCGTGCAGGTACTTCCCCGTCAGAGTGAGTTTGCTGCCGAAGTTGTGATCGATCTTCACCAGCTCTTCGCGAAAGTTGAAAAGATTGCGATAGGTTTCGGTCAAGCTGTTCACGCCGGTTGCGGGATCGTTGGGAAGCGGGACGTTGGCCCAGATGGCGTTCAAATATTGCGTCGCCAGGGGGCTGAAGTTTGCAGGATCGATGCTGTTGCTCGTTCCAGCACAACTGCCATCGGGGTTAAAGGTGACGCATACCGGATTTACAAATAGACCATTCCGCTGATCGGCCGTCGGTACCGTGCCGGTAGCGGGAGAGTACGTGATGACGCGACGGAACTCCTGCGAGAAAAAGAAGAACGTTTTGTCCTTCCAGATCGGGCCTCCGATGGTGTATCCGAAGTTGTTGTAGCGAAGTGGTGGAGGAGTGTTCTCGCGTCCCTGTCCAAGCTGGGTGCGCTTGTTGAAATAGTCATTGGCCACAAACGCGTCGTTACGGAGAAATTCGTAGGCGCTACCGTGAAATGAATTGGTTCCCGAGCGTGAGACGACATTGACCTGTCCGCCGCCGCCACGGCCAAACTCGGCGTCGTAGGCGCCGCGTACGACTTTGAATTCAGCGATCGCGTCGATGCTGGGGAACGACAGCAGTGTCAAGTTCGAGCCTCGATCAACGTTGTCAGCACCATCAATGGTCCAGTTGTTTTGACTGGTGCGGTTTCCATTTACGGAGAAGGAAACGACGTTTGTTCCCTGCGGGGAGAACGATCCAACATAGATCTGATCGGTTGTGGCGCTGTTAGAAACACCTGGCAACAGCGTTACAAGCTGCTCATAGTTGCGCGTATTGAGCGCGAGCTCGCGAACTTGAGTTCCAGTAATCAAGCCGGTGCCGGCGGCTCCTTGCAAGTCGACTTGAAGCGGGTTGGCTTCCACTACAACTTCCTGACCGGCAGCGGCGACGCGCAGTTGCGCATTGATGGTGAGCTTGTCGTTGACATTGACCTCAACGTTCTTTTCCGTGTATTTGCCAAACCCAGAAGCCTCAACCGATACGGCATAGTGGCCGATCGGCAGCAAGGGAGCGGAGAAGCCGCCCTTCTCATCCGTTGTAACGGTTCGAGCGACCACGTTTGTATCCGTGTTGGTGATAGTGACCGTGGCCTTCGAAACGACAGCGCCACTGGGGTCGGTGACGGTGCCCACAATGCTGCCCGTGATGTTCTGTGCGCTGGCGGTTGCCGCCAGCAGATAGAGGGCACAGAACACCATCCATCCTCTTAACCGCATAATTCCTCCCTTGCTTTGACAGACACGTTCTTTTTGGAGCGCGACGAAGGAAACACCAGTCGCAGATGTGCGCGGAGTTGACCCTCGGGGTGCCGTACGATGCAGCAGTTCTTACAGGACCAAACACAAAACTTCATTGCGCGTACTTACGTCTCCATCCGGAATCTAAATTGCTTTGGTGGGTGAGCCGATTCACGATCTTGAAACGATCGCCGCGGTAGATCGATCGAACGAATTCGATGGGACGCCCGCTTTTCAGATACGAAACCCGAGTAAAGAAAAAAACTGGACTGCCCGCGCGAATGCCCAGCAACCGTGCATCCTGGGCAGTGACAAGTCCAGCTTCGGCCGCCTCATCGGCGGCGTGCATGTGGATCCCATATTGATCGGCCAGAGTTTGGTAGAGCGAAGTGTCCGCATTGAAGGTTTTCAGCAGATTGGCAAATCGTTCGAAAGGGAGATAGCTGGTCTCAATGCCCATAGGCACCGAATCTGCCAAGCGAACGCGTTTTAGTCGCACAACCTTTTCCCCGGGACGCAGGCGGAGTGCGGCGCTGACGCCCGCCTCGGAGGAAACAGCTTTCAGAGAAAGAATGCGGGAATGAACTCGCGCGCCGTGTGCTTTCATTTCCTGGGTAAAGGAAAGCAACTGGCTAACGTTTTTTTCCTGCTTAATGCCTGAAACAAATGTCCCTTTGCCACGCTCTGAGTAGACGAGGCCTTCATCGCATAGACTTTTGACGGCCTGGCGGGCGGTCATGCGGCTTACGCTTAATTGTTCGGAGATTTCCTGCTCCGAGGGGATGGGCTGGCCCGGCTTCAATAAACCGGTCCGGATCTGCTCCAGCAAATGCTGGCGGATCTGATAGTAGAGCGGTACGACACTTCCACGATCGAGTTCCGACAGAACCAAGGTCTAGTCCCCTAGACAACTAGGGGGCCATTAGGCTACTACTGATGATCGTTGTCAAATAAAATCTATAGTCGCGAAAACAATTTCAGCCATCATCGATGGAGTTTTCTCCATCCACCGCGGCGGACGAGCATCTATAACAAGACATGTTTTGGAAAAAACAAAACGCACAACAAGAGGTCCAGACAGGCCGGTTCGAACTCGAGCAAGATGGGCAGCTCGCGTATCTCGAATACACTCTGGCGGGCGACGTGCTTGGATTGATGCATAGCGAAGTCCCACCTGAGTTGCGAGGACACGGGGTGGCGTCCTCCCTGGCGCACACCGCACTCGATTGGGCGCGTGAGAATGGAAAGAAGGTCGATGTGATTTGTCCGTTAGTTGAGGAATACATCGCGCGGCACCCCGAATATGCTGATCTCGTCTTGAAATAAAGAAACGCACCGTGATTGCCCTCATCCTGTAGGGTTGAACCCGCCGTCGTGTGACTCGCCCCAAATCCCTTGACAAATTTTTCCACTTCTTGTATATAACCAATGAGTTATGAAACCTCATGGTTATGAAAACGAGTCCGCCCACCTCGACTCGACGTTCGCCGCTTTGGCCGATCCTACGCGTCGTGCCATCTTGGCGCGTCTTGCGATAGGGGACGCGACGGTGATGGAGCTGGCCGAACCTTTCGCGATGAGCCAGCCTGCGATTTCAAAGCACTTGCGGGTCCTCGAACGCGCGGGGTTGATTTCACGAGGCCGCGACGCGCAGCGGCGTCCTAGGCGCCTCGATGCCAAGCCTTTGGAAGAAGCCTCGGATTGGCTGGAGCGTTATCGCGAATTTTGGGAGGAGCGTTTTCAGCGGCTCGATGCTTTGCTCGAGGAGTTGCAGACACGAGGGAAGAAACTTGGTCGCGGGAAGAATAATGTCGATTCGGAAGCGGCCCGTTCGATCTACAGCAGAAGAGCGAAGACGGCCAACCGTCAGAAGCAAGATCAAAATAAAAGGAGAGGAAGACTGCAATGATCAATACAGGGAAACTGAAAGTAAGCGCGAGCGGCGACCGAGAGATTGTGATGACACGAAGCTTTAACGCCCCGCGACGCCTGGTCTTCGACGCTTTCACAAAGCCTGAACTGGTGAGGCAGTGGCTGTTGGGTCCGGATGGATGGTCTATGCCGGTGTGCGAGATTGATCTGCGCGTAGGCGGCAAATATCGCTATGTCTGGCGTCGCGATAGTGATGGCACAAGCATGGGGATGGGTGGCGTTTACCGCGAGATCGCTGCACCGGAGCGAATCGTGTCTACCGAGAAATTCGATGAGTCGTGGTATCCGGGTGAGGCAGTGGGTACGCTTCTGCTGATCGAAAAGAATGGCGTGACGTCGGTGACCCAAACAGTTGTGTATGACACTCGCGACGCGAGGGACGGAGTGCTGAAATCCCCGATGGAAGAGGGCGTTGCAACAGGATACGACCGCCTCGAACAACTGCTGGCAAAAATGGAGCAATCCAGATGAGAGAGGTCAGGCGCGTCGATCCATGGGGCGCAGCATGGTGGCGGTGATAGCGGGTGAGTAGCTGCGGCGTTTGGATGACGCGTAAAGCTTGGGTACTGTGAGCGGCGGGAATCCTCCCGCCGCTCAGCGGCCCCGGCCTTTGTGCCGACACACCCAAGCTTGTCGCGACGGCGCAAAAATCAAGTTTGAATTCGAAGGAGATCATATGCAAAAAATAGCGCCATTCTTATGGTTTGACGGCAACGCGGAAGAAGCCATGAACTTTTACGTTTCTCTTTTCAAGAATTCTAAGGTTGGGAAAGTCACGCGATACGGCGAAGCAGGACCTGGTCCGAAGGGAAGTGTCATGAGTGCCACCTTTCAGCTCGAAGGACAGGATTTCTGTGCCTTGAACGGCGGGCCGCAATTCAAGTTCACGCCGGCCATATCGTTTTTCGTGAACTGCGAAGCGCAGGAGGAAGTAGATGCGCTGTGGGAAAAACTTTCAGCAGGTGGCAGAAAGGACCGTTGTGGTTGGCTTCAGGATAGATTTGGAGTGTCGTGGCAGATTATCCCGAGTGTTCTTGGCAAGCTGCTGGGCGATCCAGATCCGGAGAAATCAAAGCGGGTCATGATGGCCATGCTCCAGATGGACAAGATTGATATCAAGCGTCTGCAAGACGCCTACGAGCAAAGATGAAGAGCCGAGGATCGTTCAAGAAATCTACCGCGCGAGTCGGGATCGGAGAATCCGAGCGTGCTGCACGTGTGGCCAAACCATCGGAAGGGTCGGTCCAGGACCAAGTCAGCTACGCCTTATCGTGGCTGAAAGAGAAAAGCACCGCTCAGGACCGGGACAACCTGGCCCGGTTTGGCATTACTGCAAAGAAGGCGTTCGGGGTGTCGATGAAGAACGTCCAAGAGCTCGCCAAACGTCTTGGCCGCAGCCGTGACCTTGCCGCCGCACTCTGGGAGACTGGTTGGTATGAGGCGCGGATGCTCACGTCTTTTGTCGACGAAGTCGATCGGGTAACGCCGTCGCAAATGGACCGCTGGTGCAGGGACTTCGACAACTGGGGCATCTGCGATACGTTGTGCTTTCACTTGTTCGACCGCACTCCGCATGCATGGTCAAAGGTTGAAAGGTGGAGTTCGGGCCGGGATGAGTTCGTCAAACGGGCGGCTTTTGCCTTGCTCGCGTCCCTCGCATTGCACGACAAGGCATCAGGCGACGCCCCGTTTCTTGCGAGTCTAGAGTTGGTGGAACGCGCGTCGAAAGACGATCGAAATTTTGTGAAGAAGGGCGTCAACTGGGCGCTGCGCAGTATCGGCCGGCGGAATGACTCATTGCGCTCTGCCGCTGTCGTATTGTCGCGGCGGCTGGCGGAATCAACCGATGCACCCGCTCGATGGATAGGGAAGGATGCCCTAAGGGACTTGACTCGCAAGCGGTGATCGACGGCTCCCAGAGTTTCATGGGATTCCCAGAATTAAGGATTCGTCGCCCTAAAAATGATGATTGGAACGGATGCGAATGCGTCATGCGCGATGATAGACTGCGCGTATGGCTGCGAAGAAAAAAGCGAAAAAGAAGAAAACAGAGACGGCGAAAAAGGCGTCCCGCAAGCGAGTGATGCCGAAGAAGAGCTCGCGGAAGCCAGCACGAAAAGCAAAGAAGACTGCCCCGAAGAAGAAGGCAGAGAAGAGGAAAGTCGCAAAAAAGAAAGCGGCCAGAGGGAAGCCCGTTGGGCGAAAGGCCAGCAGCCCTAAGGCTAAGCGAGCGGTGAGACAACCGATTCGTGCCGAGAATTTTGAAATAGATTCCGTCGAGTATGCCGTTGAAGCGCCGAGAAGGCGCTCTGGTGGACTCTCCGGAGACTTGCAAGGGCTGTCTTCTGTTGAAAGCGCAAACTCAGAAAGCGTTGACGAATTGCTCCAGGAGGGTAATGCGTTCGAGGCTGATGTGATCGCCGGTGTCGAGCACGCGGATCGAGCGAGCGAACGCGGAGTTCGCACCCGCGAGGTTCCGGAGGATGACGTTCCCGAAGAGTATCTCGACAAGGATTAGCGATGCTGGGGTTGCAAGAATGCAACCCCGCAGCGCGCTCTATTTCCCACTCGCCAGCTCATACAGATACTCCACGTATGAGCGCACTGCGCCATCAATACCTTGAACTTTCGGGTTAGTAGACTCAATCACATAATACTCATCGGGGGCGTGCGCGCCGCTACCGTGCCCAAGGCCAAAATGTCCGGCTGCGAGTTTGAGCGGTTCGCCAGTAAATACATAGCCTGGCCACGAGCCTGCCGCGCGCGGCAGTGTAATCGGATCGATGGAAGAGCGCTTATAAACCGCATACTGCGCCTGGATGAGAGGCGTGTCGGCGGAGGTACTGTTCGGATCGTAGCCGCCGGACATGTTGACTTCGATATCTCCATAGCCCTTATTTTGCAGATGAGCTTTTAGCGCCGCTAGCGCGCCGTCGGCCGTCATGTCTGGGACCAAGCGCAGGTCGAGTTTCGCAACCGCTTTGTGGGGAAGAACCGTTTTGCCGCCTGGGCCCGTGTAACCACCGACGAGCCCTTCAATATTCACAGTTGGACGCGACATAAGCAGTTCGAGAGATTCTTGAAAGCTTGTGTCGTGCACCCAATGCGACACGCTCATCTGCTTCTTGACGTCGTCTTCGTTCAGCCGGCGCGCAGCATCGGCGACCATTTTCTTTTCCGCCTCTGAGATTGGGCGGGCCTTATCCGCAAAGCCAGCAATCGAGGGATCGTTACCGTCTTCCGACGTAAGAGTGTTGAGAGCCTTGACCAGGTGCCACGCCGGACTGTCGAGCCGTGCTTTGTTGCTCGAGTGAACGTCTTTTCGTGGGCCACGCCCCCATTTTTCACCGGTAGAAATGAGTTCAACCTCGATCACCCCTTTAGCGCCGAGCGTGATGGTGACTTGTCCATCGAGGCCCTGACTGGCTGAGGGCATGAAAATCCCGTCGCAACGCTTGAGGGCGGAGATGACCTCCGGACGCCGGACAATTTGAGGGAAGTGAGGGGATCCTATTTCTTCTTCACCCTCAGCGACGAGAACGAAGTTGACGGGAATCTTTTTTCCGGCTCCACGAATAGCGTGCAATGCCGCGATGAACGTGGCTTCCGGACCCTTCTGGTTGACTGCGCCTCGGCCCATCACAACCTTGCCTAAACCAGGCTTGTCAACGATGGCAGCGTCGAATGGAGGGGACGCCCACTCGGCAGGATCTGCTTGCTTCACGTCGTACATGAAGTAGAGCCCGAGGGTTCGCGGAGCGCCGGCATCAAGTGTCGCGAAAATTCCGGGTTGGCCGTCCGTGGGAACCTTAGTGACAGTTCCAAACCCAGCATCGCGAAGGAAGCGCATGGTGAGTTCGCACCCTTCGTTGACGCCACGGTTCTCGGCGGCAATCGAAGGCTGGCGGATCCATTGCTGCAGGCGCTGCACTGATTCGTCGTGGCGCTTGGTGATCTCTGCGTTTATCGCACTGATGTCTTGTTTGTCTTGTTGATCAGCGGAAGAATAACGGGGCAGCGCGAGCGCTGCCGTGGTGAGAGCGGCACCATGAAGAAACTTTCGTCGATCCATAGCGTGCCAGCATAACTAGGCACGCGGCCAGTGTCTAGAAATTCGAGATTGGAAAATTTGAGAAGGGGGAAATGTCAGGCTGCCATGGAGAAAACAGGGGCAACAACGCAAGTGTGGTCACAGATCGGACAGCACAAGTTCAAGCAGTCAGGGCAGATCAAAGCATGATCCTGACAATACGGGAGCTCACATTCTGGACACTCGGCCAATGCCGGTTCTCCGCAAACGTATTGGTGGGTGCTGCCGCCGCTCGTTAGAAAGCCGCACCAGCGTTCCGCTTGTATGTCGATCGCCATTGGTCCACTCCACGCGCTAAAGTTTTCGGAACTAAACCGCGCTGCTTTAAGAAGCCTAAGAAAAAAGCAAACTTCAGGCGATCGGGTATTTACCCGAGAGTTGAACAAGAATTCATGCGAGCCATACCAGTTATCGAAACGAGAACGGCCGGGCCTGTGGTTCTTGGGCGCGACCTACAGGCCCGCTTCCGACACTTCCTCTTCCGGGGCACCATGGCGGCGCAACAGATTCGGCAAATTCTGTGAGAAGGCCGAACGCGGAAGCACCATGTCGCAACCGACCTCATGGGCCTTTTGCTTCAGGTCTCCCTGCACGTGGGACAGAAACCCGATGATCGACGTGCCCTTTTTCAATTTGCTCTTGAGTTTGGGGATCAGGATCAGCGGTTTAGCGTTAGCGTTGTTCAGGTCGAAAATGATGAGCGACGGTTTTTCCTCGCCGTTCTGCTTAAGCTTGTCGGTGAGGTCCTTGTCGGTCTTAACAAACTCGACTCGCACATTCATCTTGCGAGCGGTCTCTTGAATCTTCGCTAAGAAAAACAAGTCATCCACAAAAGCGAAGATGCGAGAGGCCGAGTCCTCGGCACGGGCGCCAGGGACAGGATCCGGATCGGCCGGCTTGTAGGCGCCTCCAAACCCGGGTCGCGAACGTCCGGCACGAGAGCCGTTTTCGCCCCCTTGCATGTTAGCTCTGTAGCTGTGGTCCATGGGGGCGGTGTAGATGCCTCCATGATTCTGACGATCGCGGCCCATTGCGGGACCGCTACCGCTGCCTCCGCGGCGGGATGAACGACGCCCACGCCGCCGTCTGTGTTTCCCTCCGCCTCCGGAGGGACGTCCGGGTCCAGCATTCATAGATTTTCTCTGTTAAGGCCCCGTTACTGTTTTTCGAAGTACTTTCGTTCCGCCACACCCCTACAGCTCTGCCGTAGCACAGTCCTGCGGCGCGAAACCCGATGCGTTTGGAAAATCACTCGTGAATGAACTTTTCCGTTTGGCGCCTGGAGTCAGGGGGCGCAGAGGGCCAGCACAGGAGCGTGGCCACTGGGAACACAATGATGTTACTCATGAAAGCGTATTCGGTGCAAGTGCCAAGTCGTGGCAGTTTTGCACAGAAGGACGAGTCCGTCAGGTTGAAGCCGGGCTGTCTAGGGAAGGCGGCGCTTCCTAATGGGGAAAATCTCGGCATGGGAGTCGCTTTATGCACCGCGAATCTCACGATGTTTGTCGGCCCACCAGCCCCATGGAACTGCAATCCACATCGACAATGCGCCGCACGCGACCACCTTCTCAGTTGGCGGAGGCCCGGACACCAGCGATCCGATCCAAACAAAGAGTACCAGGGTCATCAAACCCCACACAGCGTAGCGCCCCACAGCATCCTTCGGGCGAGTGAAGTCTCTATACATCCATATTCCAACAGTGAATGTCAGAATCTCCACGGCGATTCCAGCAGTCCATGAGTTCCAGAGTCCAATTCCTATCCGCGGCCCGCCGGGCCATAAGGGCATATCGGCACGATGCATCACAACGTCGAGAAACCAGTGGCTGACGATTCCCAACGCGACTGCCCAAGCGCCTGCGGTGTATCGAGTAAAGAGGTAGTAAGCGCCGCCGATGACCGCCGAGCACACTGCGAGCGCGAGCAAACTGTGAGAGATCGGATAATCGTAGAAATCAAGGGGTGTCATCCGCGTGATCCCAGGAGCTACGCGAACGTGTTCGATACCAAGCAAGAGAAAAATGGGCCAAATAAGGTCAGCAAATTCCGTGGCGAAGAGAAGTGTGCCGAGCGATGTTCGAGGTGCTAGTTTCTTCGCTGCCAGCGCCAGTCCGAAATGCCCAATGAACATGGACGCTCAGCGTAACACGAACTCAGAGCGCGATCGGTGGTCTCTTTTCAGTGAGACGTGTTACTTGTTCGAACGCGTAACCCATTTGCAGGACCCCCCAGTCGTCATGATGGCGGCCGACAATTTGGACGCCGATTGGAAGTCCGGTGGAAGAAAACGCGCACGGGACCGACATAGCAGGATTACCGACAGTAGAAATCCAGTAGGCGGACTTCATCCAAGCGATGTAGTTCTCCATCTTGATGCCGGCAATTTCGGTTGGATAGCGCGATGTCACGTCAAACGGTAGTACCTGGTTCACTGGCAAGACGAAAAATTCGTAGCGATCCATGAACTTGCGCATAGTTTGGTAGACCGCGGTGCGTTTCACTTCGATATCGGCTAGATATGAGCCGGTCAACTTTCCGCCTTCCGTGACGTGCCAGCGGACGTAGTCGTTAACGAGGTCAGGATGCTTCGCGACCAGTTCTTTGCCATCGCGCTCCTCTGCCCAATGTCGCCACGCGACGAAGCATTCATTTGCATCCTGAAGATCGGGTTCAGCTTCTTCCACGATACATCCCAACGATTCGAAAACTTTGGATTGTGCACGGACAGCGTCTCGAACTGCAGGTTCCCAGGGGAGGCCCATGTCCTTGAACATCGCGATGCGCACGCCCTTGAAACTGCGGTCGAGCCGCTGTGCAAACTGGGAGCCAGGCTGATCGATGGCAATTGGCGAGCGCGAATCGGGTCCGGCAAGCACACTCAGGAAGAAGGCGCAGTCACTGACGTTCCGAGCCATCGGGCCGGAGACAGAAAGGGTGAACCATCCGAGCGATGATGGGCTGGCAACGCGGCCAGGCGAAGGACGGATGCCTACGACATTGTTGAAGTTTCCGGGATTGCGGAGGGACCCGCCCATGTCACTGCCGTCCACGATTGGGGCCATCCCGCATGCGAGCGAGACTGCTCCGCCACCCGTGCTACCGCCGCATGTCTTGGTCGTGTCCCAAGGGTTACGGGTTGGTCCAAATACTTTGTTGAAAGTGTGGGATCCCAAGCCGAACTCGGGAACGTTCGTCTTTCCAATTACGATTGCTCCCGCAGCCTTCTCGCGTTGAACAACGTATCCGTCGGCCTCGGGGATGTGATCGCGAAAAATCGGTGAGCCATAGGTAGTGCGGATGCCTTTCGTGTCGACGAGGTCTTTCACAGCAACGGGCACGCCATGCAGCGGCCCGCGAATTTCGCCGCGGGCAACAGCTTCATCCGCCGCCTTCGCCTCGGCCATCAGCTGATCCTCCGGCACGAGTGTGACAATGGCATTGACCTTCGGGTTCACACGCGCAACCTGTTGAAGATGTGCTTCCATCAACTCGCGCGAAGATAACTTTTTCGTGCGGATCAAGTCCGCCATCTTTCGTGCTGGCAGGAAGCAGAGATCCGGTGCGCTAGGAGGAGCCTGGGAATCAAGCCTCGCAGCGGCGGCAATTGCCGCGCTGGTGCCCAATTTGATTGCGTCTCGACGAGTGATCATGGTGCCGGATGTTACGCAATACGCAGCATGATGGGAAGAGCAAAACAGGAAGATGAAGCAAACAAAAACGCCATCCAGAGGATGGCGTTCTTACGAACTTCGGTTTCGGCTATTCGCTTTTGCCGATGCCCATTCCGTAGAACGAACGGTAGACGAAAGCAAACGAGATCAAGAAGAACACGAGTGCCATTCCGTGAGTGAGACCCGTTCCGTGGTCGTGGGTTAGGGTGACAGCAAGTTCAACGGCCAGCAAGCCAAAGAGGGTTGTGAACTTGATGACTGGATTCATCGCGACAGAAGAGGTGTCCTTAAAGGGATCGCCAACCGTATCGCCGATGACCGTTGCCGCATGCAACTCCGTGCCTTTTTGTTTCAGGACAGTCTCGACGATCTTTTTGGCGTTGTCCCAAGCTCCGCCGGCGTTGGCCATGAAGATTGCCTGGTACAAGCCGAAGATGGCAATGGAGAGCAAATAGCCGATGAAAAAGAACGGCTCGACAAAAGCGAAAGCCAGCGTCCCGAAGAACACAGCCAGGAAGATGTTAAACATTCCCTTCTGCGCGTACTTCGTACAGATGGCGACAACTTTTTTGCTGTCTTCGACCGAAGCTTTTTCGACACCCTCCAGCTTGATGTTCGCTTTAATGAACTCGACGGCGCGATAGGCACCCGTGGTGACCGCCTGCGTGGAAGCACCGGTGAACCAGTAAATCATTGCGCCACCGGTGATCAGGCCGAGTATGAACGGAGCGTGCAGTACAGACAGTTTGTTCACATTCTCAGTAAGGCCATGGGTGAGCGCCATGATGATGGAGAAAATCATGGTCGTGGCGCCAACGACAGCTGTGCCGATCAACACCGGCTTTGCAGTGGCTTTGAACGTGTTTCCCGCCCCGTCGTTTTCTTCGAGCAGGTCTTTTGCGCGCTCGAAGTTGACGTCCATGTTGAAGTCCTTCTTAATTTCCTGCTTCACGTTCGCGACTTGCTCAATCAGCGAGAGTTCATAGACTGATTGGGCATTGTCTGTGACCGGGCCATAAGAGTCGACTGCGATTGTCACAGGTCCCATGCCGAGAAAGCCGAATGCCACAAGTCCAAAAGCAAATACCGGCTCGGCGATCATCAGAGCGCTTAAGCCCATGGTGGAGAAGTAGTAGGCGATGGACATCAATGCAACCATCGACAGTCCAAGGTAATACGCGGAGAAATTGCCAGCGACAAACCCCGAGAGAATACCGAGCGATGCGCCGCCTTCTCTTGCTGAAGTCACGACCTCATTGACGTGCCTGGATTCAACCGACGTGAAAACTTTCACGAGTTCCGGAATGACAGCACCGGCCAGCGTACCGCAGGAGATGATGGAAGCGAGCTTCCACCATTGCGAGGTGTCGCCGCCAAGATCCGGGACGATCATTTTCGAAACAATAAAGGTGAGAATGATCGAGACGATCGAGGTGAGCCAAACCAGAGTGGTCAGCGGCGCTTCAAAATTCATCTTCGTCGCGTTGCCATACTTTGCCTTGGCGATGCCTTCGTTCAAGAAGTAGGATCCTGCGCTTGAAACCAGCATCATGACGCGCATGACAAAGATCCAAACGAGCAACTGAACCTGTACAGTCGGGTCTTTCACGCCAAGCAGGATGAAGGTGATGAGCGCTACACCCGTTACGCCGTAGGTTTCGAAACCGTCGGCGGAGGGGCCAACCGAATCGCCTGCATTGTCGCCGGTGCAGTCCGCGATTACACCCGGGTTGCGCGCGTCGTCCTCTTTGATCTTGAAGACGATCTTCATCAAGTCGCTACCGATATCGGCGATCTTGGTGAAGATACCGCCGGCGATACGCAACGCCGCAGCGCCCAGTGATTCGCCAATGGCGAAGCCGATGAAGCAAGGACCAGCGTAGTCGGAAGGAACGAACAGCAGGATGAAGAGCATGATGAGCAGTTCAACGGAAATCAGCATCATGCCGATGCTCATGCCCGCTGCGAGGGGAATCTGATACACGGGGTAGGGCTTACCCGGAAGAGATGCAAACGCAGTGCGCGAATTTGCGAAGGTGTTCACGCGAATTCCGAACCACGCCACGCCAAAACTGCCGGCGATTCCAACCAGACTAAACAAAAGGATAATGATTACGCGGGTCGCCTCGAAGTGCCGCAATACGCCAAAGTAGAGAACGATGATGACGGCTATGAAGACCTCGAGGAGCAGAAGGAACTTTCCCTGGGTGATCAGATATGTCTTGCAGGTCTCGTAAATTAGCTCAGAAATTTCCCGCATGGCGCGGTGAACGGGAAGGTTCTTAAGCCGCATGTAGATCGCCATGCCGAACAACAATCCGAAAATACAGAAAGCAATTCCGATCAGCAGCAGTTTATGGCCGTCGATCGCGCCATTCAGAAAACTGACGCTCGATAGGTCGGGAAGTTTGAGCGAGGCTTCGCCGCCTTCCGCGCCCTCGGGTTGGGCGAATGCAGCGGAAGCGCTTAGCGTGAGCAACATGGCTAGGGCCGCAGAGCTCTTAGCGAATCGGCATGCCGTGGACGCAACAGTCGCGAGCCAGGTGCGCATAGGAAATCCTCCAGGAATCGAGTCGTTTTCGTAAGGGATCAGTACGTGTTTAGGCATCGCCCTCCGGCTCGCAAGTCAGCCCCAACTTTTCAAGGCAAACCTAGGGGATCGTCTAGCCGGATTCCGAACACGCTTCCACCGCATGACAAGATAAAAGGAGTGCTGATTTGGCCGCGTCGGATTAATTTGCACAGCAGCGGTATCAAGATGACACAGATTACGCGCACACTAGTGCAAAACGGATTTTTATAACATGGTGGGGAGGCAAGGTCAAACCATGGTGCGAGGCCCATCCGACCAGTTGGTCGGCCCGTTCAAAATGATTTGAATGGTAAAGAGCCCGGCCTTTCAGCCGGGCTCACACTGCTCAAGAACATACGGCTAACGAACTTGATTGACCGCGTTTACTGCGTCGATCAATCCAAATCCGTCGTATAGACGCCAACCGGTTTGCAGATCGTTCACAAACGTTCCGGTAACAACAGTGGAATCCGACAAGACCGCCTTGAATTTCGCGCCGCCAAGAGGGTCCGCATCGTTTCCGCCACCCAGATTGTCGAAGGCCGCGTTCGTATAGTCGCGATCGACGCCAAACCGCACTTTGTTGCCCGAAGTGAATCCGCTGAAGTTGAGGGTAACGGTGCGACTTGGACCAGTAGTCGGAGTAGCGGAAACGAGAGTTGGTCCTGTCGTCGAGCCGAGAGTTGCCGGAAATTCATTGATATCGAAGACCAACGAGGTTCCAGCAAGGTTGAGGGTCAGTGAATTCAAGGTCTGACCAGGTTTCGTGGCCTGGAATGTGAGTGTGAAGAACCTTGGGCTGTCGCCCACGGCGGTAAGGTTTTCGCCTTGCGCTGTGATCTGTACCTGGTTGTTGCCGGTGGAGCCTTCCGCTTTAGAGAAAAACACATCGACGTCGCGAGGCGGTGATGATGTCTTCAGCACATCTGCGACGCTCTTTGGTGGAATTGAACTGGGACCGCCGGCCGCTTGAATTACCAAGGCAGCGACGGCCGCAGCATGAGGTGCTGCTGCACTGGTTCCGAAGAAGTTGGGGAATCCATCCGGTACACCGAAAAATGATTCATAGTCCTGATCCGCTCCCGGAGGAAAGAACGTGGTGTTGACCCCGTCCGGTGCGGCGATATCGGGTTTGCGCCGAATTTGCGCTTGCGCCAGACGATTGCCATCCTTGTCGAACGCAATCGTGGATGGCCCCGGTGAACTGAATGGTTCGTATTGGGGAGTGAATGTGGAGAATGCAGGATCGAGGTCATATACATAGGCCGCGACGCCATTTCCATTCTTCGCACAGTTGTGTCCGTAGGTCATCGGAGTCTTCGAAGTAATGAAGCCGGTGAGATCAAGGATTGCGCCATTGAACTCTTCGTACTTCACTCGCTTAGACAAGTGAGCCCCGGCTCCAGTGCGGGCGATCACGATAAGGAATTCGCCGACCCCCCCGGGCGCGGTCAGTTCAAACTCTTCCAAAGGTTCGTTGGTTGCGAAGTTATCATCGCCGATTGAACCGACAAATTGTCCTGTCGCTGGATCAAAAAGCAGAATATTCAAGTCGGTCGTGATGCCCGAAGGGTTCAAGTCAAACGGATCGTCCCACTGGAACGCGATGATGGTTCCGTCAAGGAACAGCAGATCCTGGAAGATTGATGTTTTGCTTCCCGTGGCAAAATTGTGGAATCCCCCTGTAGTGTCGATGTCCGCGGGAATCGTGCTTAAGTCAATGCCAAGGGTGCCGGGAGACATTCCCCGAGCGACCGAGTCTGGAATGATCCTGAGATCGGATGCATAACCAGCTTCCCCTCGATTGCCCGCCGAAGAGAAATACGAGACCTTCTTCCCCGGCAGCGAGTTGCTGGTGACAACTTCGTCGACGGCCTGAGCCACCACGCCATCCGAGAACATGGGTTCTTCGGGGTAAATGACGTCGTCGACAATGACATCAGCATTGCAAGCAGGCTCGGTTCGCAGCGAACGGATATTGTTCGCAAACACGACCTGGCCGCCTTCCGCGGTCGCGAAGCAAAGGTCAGCGCCAGGAGCGACGTCATGCACAATCTGCGACATGCCGCGTCCCTCGTCAGTTCCCGGCCCGAACACAGTTGGGTCACGCTCGATTAGGAATTTCAATCCTTCGCCGCCCGGGATCGCAGTGGTCTTGGGCAGATCGCCACTCTTAACATCTGCCGCTGCATCGATTGGGTTTCCGCTAGTGTTGAAGCTATCGGAGATCAAGCCGACGGTAATACCTTTGCCGGTAATTCCACCGGTTCCATTCACGACATTGGAACGAAGCACGCGCGCACCTTGAGACGTCGTCTTGCCAGCATCGGCAAATGGACGATGTACAAGCATTACCGACCGAACGCCGCGGGCGGTGGCTACTTGTTCGGCAGACGCGATTGGAATATGTGCGGCAATCACACCGCCGCGATAGCTGGTGTCTGCGGCAAGGACGGAAGCGCCGAGTGACTTCAGATGTTCGCGCATCGAATCGGCTGAGACGGAACCGTCAAGATAAAGATTAACGAGAACACGATTCTGAGAGTCGACGTTGATCCGGAATAGTCCCGTTGTCCCGGCTTTCTTCGTTGCATGTTTTGCGTTGAAGCCACGCAAGTCGAGCGCGGACTGTCCTTTCGCGACGCTCTCGTTGTGCATCTGCACGAGTTGTCTGAGACCGGCACCCATATTTCTCGGCGCAGGTTTCGTGCTTTGGGCAGATGCTACCGCAAACAGTAAAGCGACGCTGCCAGCCACAGTAAATAACCGGATCGCATCGCGAGTCATCCTCTCGGTTGAGAGTCGAAACCATATCTCCATAAAAATCCTCCAAATACAAGGTGAGGTTCATTGGGGCTGGACGGCGCATCGCGCTTTTCAACTATCTCGTGCTCAGTTCCAGCCCTTGGTCTCTCTCTCGCGCGCTCGGGTCGGTCAACTTCCGCCATCTTGATAAATTAGGAAATCTTCGCAGCGGGTGAAACGCCGCTCTGGACGCCCTTTTGCGCGGCGCGGAGTATAGCGCGATTCACAAAGGGTCGTGAAACGAAATCGAAAGATTCGGAGGAAAAAACAAAGTAGTTCTGGAACGCTGAACAGTAATCGTCAACGAAGTGTTGACTTCGCTATTTCTGTCACTGGTGTGAGGGACTGTCTATGTTGAGACGCTTCGGTGCGAGGAAGAATACAAAATAGAAGATAGAGTCGGGAAAGGGCGATACATTTGCAATCGCCCTGCACCCCACTATTCAGAGTTTCACTCCAAGCTGCCAAAAGAGGAATGAATAGATGTCCGTGTCTTCCTCAATCTGTTTCGCTACCGGTTTTCCCTGACCGTGTCCGGCTTTCGACTCGATGCGCAGAAGGATTGGACGTTCCTTGCTGCTTCCATTTTTGGCTTGCGCTTGCATGAGTGCTGCCATTTTCTTGGCATGCATCGGATCGACCCGAGTATCGGTATCAGCCGTCATGAACAAGATAGCGGGATATTCAGCGCCCGTCTTGACGTGGTGATACGGCGAGTAAGCGTAGATAAAGTCGAACTGCTTCGGATCTTCCGCGGACCCATACTCGGGTATCCAAAGCTTCGCAATTTGAAAATTCTGGTAACGCAGCATGTCGAGCAGGGGTACCTGGCAGAGTACCGCGCGGAATAGATCCGGACGCTGCGTGATCATGGCGCCCATCAGCAGTCCGCCATTCGAACCGCCGCGGATTGCAAGGTGCTCCTTGTCCGTATATTTCTGCGCGATCAGGTATTCCGCTGCAGCGATGAAATCGTCAAAAACATTCTGTTTTTTTTCGAGCATCCCCGCGCGGTGCCAATCTTCCCCAAACTCGGCACCGCCTCGAAGGTTTGCGACGGCATACACACCGCCATGTTCCATCCAAAGGTATGTGCTGCGACTGAATGCGGGCGTCTCGCTGACGTTGAACCCGCCATACCCGGTGAGCAGCGTCGGGTTCTTGCCGTTCTTCTCGACTCCCTTCTTGGAGACAATGAACATGGGGACACGTGTGCCATCCTTCGACACATACCACTCCTGCCTGACTTCATATTCGGACGGGTCGATTGATGGCGCGTCAACTTTTGACCATAGCGCTGCCTTGCGGTCTTTCAGGTCAAGGCGATAGATCGACGGCGGCACCGTGAATGACTGAAAGCCAAAGAACGCTTCGTCGCGATTCCACTTACCACCCGAAGCAAAAATCGTGCCGATGGTTGGCAGCGCAATATCGTCCAGTTTCTTGCCATCCAAATCCAAAAGTTTTAGCTCTGAACTCGCGTTGTGCTCATACTGGGTGTAGAGCTTTCCGCCAAACACGGCGGCAAATTGCAGCACTGCATCCGACTGCGGAATGATCTCCTTCCAGTTGTCGCGTTTTGGATTCGTGGCGTCAACCGTGAATACCCGGTAGCGCGGCGCGTCTTCGTTCGTGGTGATGAAAAGCTTTCCCTTATACATGTCGGCGCTGTAGAGGAATTCCTTGCCGGCTGTTAGTTCAACGGGGGGCTTATCCGACTTCAAGTCCTGCAGATACATTTCGCTCTTCGACCACCCTTGATAGACGGTAAAGAGTAGCCATCTGCCGTCTTCCGAAAGAGAGACGGTGGGAATGTCTTGAGCGGCGCGCCCCTCACCGAAGACAAGGGCATCATTGGTTGGATCAGTTCCTAGGGCGTGGTAAAAAATCTTTGAGTGATAGACCTCTTCGCCTTCTGGTACGTCGCCTTTCTTTGGATGTCGTGAATAGTAAAAGCCAGAGTCATCCTGCTTCCACGCCACGCTCGCGAAGCGAGTCCGTTCGATTGCATCGGGGAGTGTCTTGCCCGAAGCGACATCGATAACGTGCAGCGTACTTTCTTCCGAACCGCTCGCCGATGTTCCGTACGCGACGTACTTGCCATCGTCTGAAGGGAACCACCAGTCAAGCGCGACCGTGCCGTCTGTGGACATTTGATTTACATCTACCAGCGGGCGATCTGATCCATCTAACCCTCCCCGAACGTATAAGACCGGCTGATTTTGCGTGCCATTGCGGCGAGTGTAGAGGTAATACTTGCCGGCCATCTGCGGAGCGCCAATGGTTCCAATCGTCAGCAGAGTGGAGAGGCGCTCTTTGATCTTGTCGCGTCCTGGAAGAGGGTCGAGAACGCTGCGCGTATAGGCAAGCTGTTCGGTTACGTACGCTTGTGTTTCCGGGCTCGCGGAGTTCTCGAGATAGCGATAAGAATCTACGATCTTGTGTCCGTGGAGGGTATCTTCGACCGGTTCCACTTTTGCTTTCGGAGGACCGGTGGGCGCGGTTCCGGTTGAATCGTCACCGGCCATTGCAATTGTTCCGATCATTAATAGACACGAGATTAGAAACAGGAAGAGCAATCGCAAACCTCCAAACATGAGCGTCCTCGCAATCAGGTAGATCAGGATAAGGTGCTGCGGTGGGCGTGCCGCGCTCGCTGTCGCAAACTAGATTAGCAGAACGTATCAGTGGCAAATCCGTTCAGGACCAACGAAGCAGCAATCACCAAGAGAATTTCAAAAACGCAGCGCAGGGGTGATATTATTTTCATGGTGTTCAGGCGCAGCGTCTCGCTGCCCTAACCGCGACACTCCTCAGTAGCTCAATGGCAGAGCATCCGGCTGTTAACCGGAGGGTTGTAGGTTCGAGTCCTACCTGAGGAGCCATTTCTAAGCAGTATTCATGCTGGCGCCACGCAAATCACTGAATCATCCCCTTTCGCTCGTCACTCATTTGTGGGGACTTTTGTGGGGACCCCAAGGAGTTTTGGGCGTCCATGAATGCTTCGACCTGCTCAATCGCACGCACCTTCGTCGCCAGCGAAACGTGGCCGTAGACTTCTTTAATCATGCGGACTGCGGTCGAGGTCGACCATCCCATGATCTCGGCAACGGTCGTGTGCGGGACGCCAGCATCAAGCATCCGCGTGCAGCCGGTATGGCGAAGATCATGGAACCGTACCGCGACGGCCGCGCGTTTGCGGGCGTCACGCCAAGCGTACTTGAATGTGCCGATCGGGCGCGTCACGTCTAGGTTATAGATCGCGCCATTGTGTCCATAGTTCTCGCGCGCGAAGACATAGTGATTCAGCTTGCGCGCCGGGAAGTATTCCGCCCACGTCGAAAGCGTGTGATAGAGAAGCCTCGACATTGGGATCGCACGGCCTTCTCCAGCGTCTGTCTTCGACTTGCCGACCGTGATCACGCGCCGACCGAGATCGACTTGCTGCCAGCGTAACAACCGGATCTCTGAATATCTCAAACACGCCTGCAATGCGACCACGACGGCAACGTACAGCGAACGCGATCGACTATTCCGGCATTCGCTCAACAAGGCGCACTCTTCCTCAACCGAAATCACGCGTCCGACTTTTTCGGCTTTGGCCAGCGTGACCTTTTTTTTGATCGCCATCCACACCGCATCGAGATCGTGGTAGCGCATGAGTGCGCGCAGTGTGCCCAGTTCCAGTGATACGGTTTTAGGGGATGCGCCAGCGTCCAGCCGTTCGGCGCGATAACTGGCGACTTCGTCGGCGTCAATGTCGTTCAGAAGACGGGAACCGAAGACAGGGTGAAGATGGGCAAGGTTGGTCGTCTCGATGACGAATGTCTTTGGTTTCCAGTCCGGGCGCTTAGCCGTCAAATAAGACTGAGCGGCAACACTGAAAATGGGCGCTCGACCGCGCTTCTTCGATACGCCAGCGCGCGCCTCGCGCATCGCATTCTTTCGCCTCACCTCAGCGTCGCGGGCGGCGTCCTTATTGGTCAGGCCGGTCGCTTCGCGGATGCGCGAACCTTGAAACGTGAACTCGTACCACCAGACGCGACCACGCTTATAGAGACTCATAGGACTCCCTTCGATTCCTTGTGCTCATGCCACCATCTTCGCTTCGCCTCACGGTTCGCGGGGCCGGCACACTCTTCCGAACAGTATTTCTGCCATCGTTTCGTCGCGATGAAGTAAGGGGCAGGACAGCCCGCGTGCAAACAATACTTCGCCCTGTCACTAATGACCGTCTGAAAATGAACAATTGTTGCTTCAAATGGAGTTAGGGAAGGCACATCTTCGTAAACGGTCACCATAGCGTCCCCGGGATGCTCAAGTTGTCGAAACACCGGATCATCCTGCTTTTCCCATCGCCAGAAATGCATTCGTAACTGGAAGCAATACCAATCTCGGGCCCGGGCATCGGTCGCGGCCCATGCCTTCTCCAAACGCCGCTTCAGCGTTTGGAACTCAAACCAGCCTTTAATGGGCATTTGGTGATCGTCGAAGTCACCACGAACATTGGACAGAATTCCCTTATTTCTGCGGAAGAGTCGCTGTGCAGCCTTCGTGTCGCCGCGGAAATTCGCCAGCTCAAGCAAAAGGCGCTCTGCATCAGTACGAGATACCACGCCTAGAATTTTGTTACCGCGATTCCTGCTACAACTCATGTCTCCTCCGTTTTTTCAATTGCACTTTGCACTGAACTCATAAAAGAAATCAATTTCATGATTGAGATTACACCGGAGGCCTATGGAGAACAAGAGAGAAGAAACAACAGGACAGAAATTATTGGCCAATCGGCAAGCGATGCTAGAGCGCAAATTACTGACGAATCGTGAGTTTTGCGACCGATTGGGGATGAGCTACGAGTGGGGCAGGAAGATGGTTCAGCGGCGGCAGATCGCATTTGTGCAGATTGGTCGCAGTGTCCGAATCCCGGAGGAAGAACTCGCCCGGTTCATCGAAGCGAACACCGTGTCACCAGCGCAGGGTGGGCGGTAAGCCATGACCGTGATCGCGACTATCAAGCTAAAGCGACCGACAGATACCGCTCTTCAGAAAGCGGAGGTTCTCGAGATGCCACCTGCGCCCAAACCACAGCCGCTCCGCTGCGAACGCGAAGTACGCGGTAAGCGCGACAAATATGCAACGGAAAATGCGCGGAAAAAGAAAGGCGAGCCACAGCAACACCAATTTCCTCCCTACTTCTGCAACCAAGCTGCAGCGTTCTATCGCGTCGATGGGCGCAGCTTCTCCTGCTACGCCACGCTTTGCTGGAAACATTTTCTCGAAGCACAGAAGGAAGGATTCGTACTCACCGAAGTAAGGCCGCTCTAGTCGAGCGGCCCCAACGCCAACCACCAACCGTCGCGCGCAATCGCGGCAGATTAAGGGCATGGACATTATGCAGATCGTTAAGCCAGAAAACAATGATGGATTCCAACTTCCGGCACCGGGATTTCACAAAGCGGCGATCGTAAAAATCGAGGATTTAGGCATCCTCGAAAACCGGTTCGAACCCGGAAAGAAGCGTCATGAACTGAAGATCGTATTCGCGCTTGATGGCGGTACCACGCAATTCGCATGGTACACGGCAAGCTTGCATCCTGACTCCAATCTCTACGCGCTCGCTGAGGCTGTCTTTGGCGACGTGCCACCAACGATTGAAACCAACGATCTCCTCGGCCGCTCCATTGAAATCAAGATCCGCCATTACGAGTCGAAAGGTAAACGCCGTTCCAAGGTTGTCGGCGTTACTCCACTCCGGACGACGGCGGCGTAGCATGCACAGTGCCTTAGCCCAGTTCGCCGAAGGATTGCCGTTCGCTGAAAGGGCGGCGGTCCTTTTGGAGCGGGGATTCAGCGTGATCCCCGTTCAACCGAAATCGAAGCACACCATTGTCGGCGCGGGCGAACGAACGCGCGACCGCGCCGTCGTGATCGCGTGGGCTCGCGATGGTTTCCGGGATGCGAACGTCGGACTCTGTGCTGATGAAAACCACACCCTGCTGGAATCCGATAACGTTCAGGGTTTTCGTGCGCGATGTCGCGAACTGAGTGGCGGGTTGGAAATTCCACCCACTGACGTGTGGATCAGGCAAACCGAATCGACAGGTCTGGATATTTAAGCGCACACCAGCATGCGGCGAGTCCTGTCCTTCGTCTGAAGGGCTATTTGAATTCCGCAATTACAACCAATATGTAGTTGGTCCGGGCAGCGAACTGGCTGACGGTCGTGTCTATCGCTGGTTCGATGACGTTCCGATTATCGAAATTCCCGACTGGTTGGTTGATGTTATCCGCCAGCTTAAGGCCGATGGAAAGCAGGGGCAGGAGCGTGTCATTCATTCGCCCGGGGCACGTGTCAGCGTGGGCCAGCGTCACAACCTACTCAAAGCCCAAGGCGGCAAGCTGTGTGCTGCAGGTATCGGACTGGAAGCGCTCAAGACAGAATTTCTCCGACTCAACCATGATGTATTCGAAGAACCAAAGCCCGACCATCTAATCCTCAAACAAGCGGAGGACATGCACGCTCGATGGCGGGAAGAACTGCACGTCATCATCAGCGACGACGATGACGACGACACCGGTGACGCTGGCGTCGGGCGTCTGCTCTCCGAAGTAAAGGCGGAGGACGTGAAGTGGGTGTGGGAGCCCTACGTCCCCGTCGGGATGCTCACCATGCTGACCGGCGATCCCGGTGCAGGCAAGTCTTATATCGCGCTAGAACTGACGGCGCGGCTGAGCCTGATGGGACGCTCTACGGTCTACCTAACAATCGAAAATTCACCGTCGTATGTGTTGCGTCCCCGCTTCGACGCCTTGGGCGGTGATCCATCACACCTTTTCCTACTTGAAGGCGTTAACGCTGGAGACGGCACCGTCCGCAGCGTGCAATTACAGGATGTTCGCATCCTTGAAAAGCGCATTGTTAAACACGACGCGTGTCTGGTTGTGGTCGATCCGATTCAGAGCTACTTAGGCGCGGGTGTCGATGCACATCGTGCAAATGAGACACGCCCCATCATGGATGCGCTGGTACGGATGGCGGAAAGAACTGGTGTCGCTGTCCTGATCGTTCGCCATGGATCGAAGAACGGGAGCGGCCGCGCACTTTACAAAGGGCAGGGCTCAATTGATTTTACGGCGGCGGTACGGTCGGAACTGATGGCAGGGGAAACTACTGCAGGAATGAAAGCGCTAGTTCACATCAAGGCGGGCGTGGGGCCACTTGGACGCTCACAGGGGTACGAAATCTCAGGTGTGACACCTTTGGGTGCAATCGCCAAGGCCGGATACTTCCACTACACGGGCGACAGCGATATCAAAAGCGACGACATCATGGAAGTCGTCAAACCCGATAGAGCCAAGGACCGCGCCGTTGAATTTCTGCGAGAAGCGCTGGCTGACGGGCCGCGACTGGCGACCGACATCACAGAGGAAGCGGAGCAGTCCGGAATCTCGGACCGAACTTTGCGGCCGGCCCGCGAAACGTTGCGAATTAAGCCCTACAGGATCACCGTCCCCGGACCCTGGAATTGGGCTTTACGGTCTCAAGATGTCCTAAGCAAAGAAATTGGCCACCTTGGAAAGCCACAACACACTAACTCGCTTACTACTACTTACTTAGCCCAAGATGGCCAAGATGGCCAAGTTATTCCCTCAGGACATGTTGTTGGCCAAGTTGGCATCTTGTCCAATGAGGACCGTAAAACGCCCCCTTCAGACCCGGGCGAATTCACTTTGACCCCGGGGGTCACATTCCCCAAATCTCACCCTCGGAAGGGCTCCCGATGGGAAGAAGAAGATGAGGAGATCGCATGACCATGACTCAATTGCGGGCACGTATCCGGGCGAAAGGCGGCGATGTTCGCCTACACCCGGATTGCGATGACCGGATGCAAATGATGCGCGGTGATATCACGGTTAAGCAGTGGCAGATTTGGCGTCGGACTCTGGCGAAAAACAAGGCGGGGGTTCTCGCGATACTCCGGGAGGAGCGGGCGAGTCGGGCGTGGGAAGCGTCGGAAAAGGATCCTTCCTGGTGGAAGGCGTATCCGTTCGCAACCAATGAAGTCTTGCCCGCCTGTACCTGTAGCACTCTTCCTTACGCGCACAACCACGAGAGTCCAGGCCCACGCCGGAACGTGAAACTCGATCCCGGCGAGAGCGTGTGGGATGCGCTGAAGACAGTGATTCAGTCATCGCGCCGAGTGAAGCGGAGTTGGGAATGGAAGATGACCTCAAATTCGTGGGCCGGGAATTAGCGGGGTTAAAGCGCCGTTTTGAAGCGTCGTGGTTGGCGCCGGAAAGCGACTTACACGCGAAGAGTTGGCAGAATTTCTTCGGCGCGAATTGTTAGGTTCGAACACTCTCAAATGGGAGCCGCGCATCAGGGACCAACGCGGGGAAAGGATGCAACATGCAGGAGAATCAAAAGCCGGGGTTGAAACCTGGGCAGAAATGTATGGGCTGCGAAGCGCCGGAGCTTCTTGTCCTTTGCCACGAATGCCACAAGCAGCAAGAGGGAATGGAGTGGCAAGCGTACTGTATGCAAGAGCTACTCGAAAACGCCGGAATCGAGGACTAACCTAACCAGGAGCCCGGTCGCCTGAAAGTGGCCGGGCATTTTTCAAAGACAGGACCGATTGCGAAGCCGCAAAATGTTCCCGATGGCAGCAAGCAAACGAAAACCGAATCCGCAATATGCGTGAAACCCGCATAAACATTGGTGGAATGATGGCCCATTCAAGCACAACAACGGGAGGGCGGGTTCAAATCTTTGCAGCACAGAGGCATCGGATGCCGTTGGCATCGACTTCTAAAATCCGCGCTTTTCTGCATTTTTTTCTAAACGAGTGAGGAGCAAACTTTGGGAAGAAACCGTAAACCTTTCAGCCTTCAGGTCAACGAAGGAGATCCGCGCAAGCATGGGAGGAATAGAGTGATTGTGGCTGCTGAGAGTGTTCCAAAGGGTTCGCGAGGCCTGCCCAAATGTCCGCGGCATTTAAAAGGAAGAGCCCGTTCAGCGTGGACTTTTTTGAAGGCCGAACTGGAAGCAATGGACCTTGACTGCAGGCCAGATGCCCTGAGTTTGGAGAGTGGGTGCCTGGCCTATCAAGCCGCAATTGAAGCTGAGGAGGTGCTTGCGACCGAGGGGTATACGGTTGAAGAGCCAATTGTGCGCAAGGGTGCTGTGGTGGGGTCGGCACAGCGCAGCCATCCAGCCAATCGCATTCGAAATGCGGCATGGGCCCGGTTTCAGTCTTTCTGCGATCGTTTTGGTCTATCGCCCAAAGCACGAGAGTCAATCTCCATACAAAGATCGGACGACTCCAATGATGATCTGATGACGCTCCTAATGCAGCCTCGTGTCCCTAAACCAATACCCAACAAAGACGCTCAATAGCGAAGTGTCTCGCGAAGGCAGATCATCGGCGTCAATGAGCGGAATGGCGATTTTTCACCAACTACTCGTCGTCCGCGATCTTCCACCGTTCCAATTCGTTCACGGGTCGTGGTAGGCGCCCTTCTAGCCACTCGGCACACGCCTCGGGATTGAAGCCTTCGTCTTTACATTCGATGACCCATGACAGAAAGTCTCGCGGCCCACCGTTCATGTAAGGTGGCGGTGACACCGGCATGAAAACGGTGGGCGTTTCTCTTCTAGGGAGACGTAGTTCAAGACGTGACCCAGCTCTTGCACAACGTTCCACGCCAGCGGATGCTCAGTATCAATAGTGACTTCACCCACCAAAGGCCGGCGCTGGTGAAACCGGAGCCAACTGTTCCAGTGACAGCGGGAACCTTGGAAAGGAAATCTTTCAGGGGTTGAAAGAAGGCATCGTCTGGCATGGCGACCGACAAGCATCCTAAACCCAATGCGTAGAGGCCCAAAACACATTTACAGGACGAAAGTGTTGTTAACAGGCGATTTCACCAATTACTTGGCGGCGGGGTGAGGACGCCGGGCGCGTCGTCAGACTACTTCAGATCGTTTCAGACTCTCTCCATGGCACGAAGCGCGGTCCCATTGCACTATGCAGCCATGATGTGGAGGGGGACCTCCACCGGGCATAAGCCCCAAAGGAGGATGGTATGAAAAGACAGGGTCTCACACTTCTAGTTCTTGCGCTGGCGCTGGTGCCAGCGATGGCCTTCGCGCAACTAAATTCAGCAACGATCAAGGCCGATGTGCCGTTCGCATTCACAGTAGCCGACCAAACGATCCCGGCAGGGACCTGCCTGGTGCGCGCCGCAGGATCGAACAGTGACGCACTGTGGATCGGAAATGAAGCGGACAAAGTAGCCGCGTATGCGCTACCCCTGCGCACGGAATCGTTGGAACCGTCCGAGCGGACAGTCATGGTGTTCCATAAGTATGGGGACCGTTATTTCCTCTCGGGAATTGAGCGCGCTGGAACCTCAGCGGGCTACAAGATGCGGGAAACCAAGGTCGAAAAAGAATTGCGCGCTCAGATGACCAGCAAGCCGGAAGAGATCCGACTGGCAGCGAAGTAAAACCCCTGAAGCCGCTGCACCGACGGGAGGGGAGCCATCACCCTCCCGTATTTTTGCCTACCTGCAGACTATGAGCGGAGTGGATCACGCTGCCGGGATGGGGGAGGGCGCAGCCCCACTCACCAGGAAGTCAAATGTGTCTCTTGTAGTTGGCGTAATGGCGATATTTCAACAACTGAGTCACCGATTGGCTCTGAGTCACTGAATCTTTCCACTCAATTCAACTTGTGGAACCACTTCCCATCGAATGTCCCTATCCTCTAGACCGTAGTATTCGATCAGGCGATAGGTGATATTCGACACGTTATCCCTGAACCATTTTTCGGTTCCTCGTCTGGATGATGCCAAGGCGGGGGGCAGCGTCAACGCTTCGACTAGTCCACTGCCCATAAGTGTTTCCAGCTTCATCTTCATGAAATGGGCAGTCATGACGGTGATCGGACCCGTCTTGAAAACGCTCAAAGGGGCGGGATCGGTCGCTTCCACATGTTTAAGTACATCAACTCTCTCCCATATCGGGGGGGATGGAGCATCGGGTGCACAGTAGACGTAGATTTCGCCAGTTTCAGGATCAAGAAACCATTCTTCGTAGCGGTCCCACACTGGCTCGACGACCGGAACCTTTCTAACGCGCCCTGCGCGCACGGCTTCGTTCAGCCTTTCAACAAAAATCAACCAATCCGAGGGCTTGGTGATCGTAAGCTCGTGCGTCAGTGAGGCTAGAATGCCCGCCATGCGCCTTTCGAGGATGCCGAGGGGAAGCGACCGAACCCAAATCCGGGCACAATCTTAACCCTACCCAGTACCGAGTTCACGGATGGCTGACTCTATCAAGGGATTTCACCAACTATTGGGAAAGGCCCGTCCGGCCAATGTAGTTGGTGTAATGGCGATATTTCGCCAATCATCACCGTAAGCTCACTATGGTGCCCTGGTGGGAACCGTGTATTGCAACCATGCACTTGTTTCCGTCCCAATCAACGGAAACGTCCGTCTTTTCGAGTAGGGCGGGAAGTGTTCTCCGATCATAGATGTGAAGGTGCTGCTCCGGTTCGTAGATGTAGAGGTATCCCGTTTCGCCGTCATCCTCAAAGACACCAAAGACTCCGTTCGGCCCTTTGGCCTCCACGATAAATCCCTGCTCTTCCGTTTGGTGTTCGTGTTCCATCACTGATGTGTTGCGCCTGCGGCACCGCTCAGGGTTCTGAGTGTAATGGCGCTGTTTCGCCAATCAATTGTCATACGACTCAGCGAACACGCTCGTCTCAATGCTGAACCCAGCCGATTCAATGACTTTCTTGGCGTTACGCAGGAACTCTAATGCTTCCTTGTCGGGTCTGAATTTGAAGACGATCTCAATCCGCACAACCAAACCCTTCGCAGCAGGGTAGCGTTCCAGCAGTTCGCCGCTCTCAACAAATGCCAGATAATGATTCAGTTTCGTTTGAAGAATCGTTTGGTGCTGTATCGTGTCCGACCAATCAAGATGGTCGCTTATGGTCAGGACGACACTGGAATCCGGTTTCCGAACGCTGATGATGTCTACCACACTCTCGTCTTGAACACTCACGGTGTCGGCCCCACATGCGAGTATTGCGAGAGACGATACCAGATGATTAGCGAAATCAGGCGATCTCACCAACTACGTTTCCCGAGCGTGCCCCGGTTTGTGTCTAAAGGCTATCTCAGCGTGAAGTTTTCCACGAATGCATAGCCAATTAGAAGAGCGGCAAGCAATACAGCAATCGTGAGAACTACGATGCTAAACGCATTTGCGGTGACGTCGATCCGCAGGATCGAGGGCTTTCCTCTCAGCATTTCCACATGAACTAGGGAGTACAAGTTGCCGGCCGCTGCCATAGCAATAGAACCGAGCAGTACGACGGGAGTCTGAAGCAGACCCAAATTAGGGGTGTGGCCAGTCAGGGCACCGATGACGAATGCGCTCGGAATAATCAATAGGAACGCGCCCCAAAGCGGCCAGCCAAGGGTTGAACCATGCGGGTGCGGCATGTGTACCTCCAACGAATCGCATCAACTCTACATCGCAAAGTAGCCTGCGCCAAGGGGCAGTCGCACTGATCTTCCATGCCCATCAAATCATTCTGGCTATTCTCCATTATTGAAAACAGGCGATTACACCAGCTTGCGCCGTCTGTTCGCCCATTTTGCCCGAAAAACGGGCCGTTGGTTTTGTCAATGAGAGAAATGGCGATGTTTCGACAGCTATCTGGTCGTTAAGTCAACCTGTTCAAAAGCGGCCGGTTTTGGGTACGCACTTTTTTGGGGCATTATCGTTCCGCCATGAAGAAAGGCCTCACCCCCAAAAAGATACTCGCGGTCAGCTGCCCAACCGTGGCGCTGCTGCCGGTGCAGAAGTGCGAATCTAGCACAGGTCAGAGCTTTGTAATGCGCTGAACCGCTGTTGACCCGCGCACAATGAGTTCCGGTGCGACCTTTCGGGATACGGGTGTGAAATCCACGGGCTCGCGGAGCGCGCCAACCGCTTCCAGCAACACGGTCGCGGCAATGGTTCCCATCATCTCGAGGGGCTGGCGGATCGTCGTAAGGCCCGGTGTGCAGAATGCTGCAAGGTTAATATCATCGAATCCGATCACAGAGCACTCGTGGGGCACGCGGATATTCGCCTCTGCCAGAGCGCGCATGGCACCCAGCGCGGAGACATCATCAAAAGCGACAACGGCGGTGAAGGTGCGGTCGCGTCCGAGTAGTTCGCGAACAAGTTTCAGACCGCCGTCGAATGCTGACAGCGACACGTTCCTTTCAGGCAGGTCGATCACTAGACTGGTCTTAATCTCGAGAGCCCGGCTCCGCGCAAAGTTTTGAATGCCTCGCCAGCGGGCGCTGGTGTCGGCCAGAGCCTTGGGCCCGCGCACAAAAGCGATCTTTCGGTGCCCGAGCGAATACAAATACTCAAGGGCTGCGAAACCACCCGCCTCATTGTCGACGATGACTGAACTCACCGAGCTAGTTCCCAGCTCGCGCCCGATCATCACTATCGGCGTGCTGTTTTTTTCGAGATCCGCTAACAGGTTCACCTTCATGAAAAGCCAGTTGGCGATGACCAACAGGCCATCCACGCGACGGCCGAGTAGCATCTCCAATGACCGTTCGAAGCGAGCACGCTTGTTTTGAACGTCCGCCACCAATGGCAAGTAGGATGCTTGATAGAGGACACTCTGGATACCGCGTGTGATCGGTGTGCAGTACGGGTCCGTCATGTCGAACATCATCAAGCCGACGGTTTGACTGCGGTTTGTATGCAGGAACCGGGCGAAGACGTTAGGCCGATAGTCGAGCGTCTTGACTGCCTTATGAATTCGACTCTTAGTGTCATCCGGAATATATTTCGCCAATGGAGCGTCATTAAGAACAAACGACACCGTCGTCAAGGAGACACCGCTTGCTCTGGCGACGTCGCGGATTGTTGTCCTGCCCTGCAAATCTATCGAGCGGCGCAATGGGGATCTCCCTCAGAACACCACCCCACTATGATAGCGGTCTGCTGCCCAGCGCGAAAGGATTGGTCACACTCCAAGCCCCTAGTTGAGGCCTGGTATAGTTAGCGTCGCCTTGCCGGATGTGGTGCGATAGCCACGTCCGGCGGCACAATTCCCTGTCCCTCCCGGACGTAGTACAAGTGGTCGGCAGGTATGTTTTGCAGTAGCTCGACAGATCCGCCGGGCCAGCGAATTTCTATGTGGCCGACTTTCTCAGCACTGGCCAACCCGACATGAATCCGCAGGTCGTTCTGCGATAGGTAGCTTCCGCCACTGCGTACCTCTGCTAGTTGGACAAGAGACCCTGCGACGACTTTCACCCTCGCTCCGATTGCTAGGCGATTGGTCTTGGTCCCCAACAACTGAAGCGAAATCCAGTGATTCCCAACAGGCGTAGTGTTCCGCAGGATCATCGGAGGACCATCAATGTTCTCAATTACGACATCGACCTTGCCGTCATTATCCAAATCTCCGAAAGCAGCACCCCGGCTGGGTTGGGGCACCATAATAGCTGATCCTGCTTCCTGGCTGACATCGCGGAAAGTGCCATTGCCATTGTTTAGCAATACGATTTTGCGTTCGCGATATTTCGCTCCTGCTTCTAAGGAATCCACCTGCGGGTAAACATGACCGCTGACCGTGAACATATCAGGCCAGCCATCGTTGTTGAAATCAAGACAGGCGGTGCCCCACTTCAAAAGTCGCACTGTAGGTGTGACGATGCCGGCAGCAAAGGCAATATCGCTGAAGTTAAGGCTGCCATCATTCCTGAAAAACGAGGTGTGCTGATCTTCGAAATTGGTGACATGGATAGAAAAGCGGCCAGTGTGGTTGTAATCGCACGCATCCACACCCATACCCGCCATTTCGCCCCCGTCCTCACTTACGGCCGTGCCAGAAATGAAGCTAATGTCCGTGAAGTGCCCGTTGCCATCGTTACGATAAAGATAATTTGGGGTCGAATCGTTGGCAACGAACAAGTCCGGCCTCCCATCGTCATTCAAGTCACTCCACAGGACCCCGAGGCCATAGTGGCCGGAGGCGTCGTCTACGCCGGCGGCCTTGGACACCTCGGTGAAGGTCCCGTCTCCTTTGTTGTGATACAGACTGTCGCTCACGCCCTTCATTCCGCGCGGCCCGCATTGCACGGGGATACCACGATAACGACAGGTAGGACTAATCCCGAACCTGGGCAAAGCATGAAGATCGAACTCGACGTACCTTGTGAGCATCAAATCCACAAAGCCATCGCCATCGTAATCGGCAAAAGCCGCTCCCGTTGTCCAACGGGTGTCCGTTAAGCGAGCGTCCTCGGTGACATCCGTGAACGTGCCACTGCCATTGTTGCGGTAGAGGACGACGCCTTTCGCGCAGGTTATTAGCATGTCTGGCCAACCATCGTTGTTGTAATCGGCGACCGCGCCACCCATAGCCCAGCAAGGATAGCTCACACCTGCCTTATCGCTCACCTCCGTGAACGTGCCGTCGCGATTGTTGCGGTAAAGAGCACTTTTGGGCTTCTCGCCGCGGAGCGCCATGTCCACGCTGGGGGAATTGGTGAAGTAAATGTCGAGCCAACCATCACGATCGTAATCCAGAAGCAGCACGCCACCGGCCATGGACTCGATAAGGTACCTCTTTTCGGGAGAAACTGCGTGCTCAAAACGGATGCCTGAAGATTGAGTAATGTCCGCGAAAGCAATGCTGGCCGAGCCAGACGCCGAGAGATTCTGCGCCGCGGCTCCGGAGTGCAGAAGTAGACACCCGAGCAGAAAGCAACTGGACCTGTACCAGATCAGCAAGCCAGATGAAGACGTGGACCGAGGTTGCAAAGTGCCCTTCTATAATTTCGTCAACTATTATCAACTATGATCTGGTCATTGGAACGGAAAAGCGGGTTCATTTGAACGCCAGGGTGCCAATGTCCGCGTGCTAAAATAGCCCCTCCGCATGAGCAGGCTTCGTACGGCCGTTCTAGGGTTCTTTCTATCCCTTGCATGCTTGGCTCAGGTGCCTCCCAATGCTTCTTTCGAAGACGTCGGTAAGCAAGCAGGCTTGACCGTTTCTCACAATTCCTCTCCCGAAAAACGCTACATCATCGAATCGATGAGTGGGGGCGTAGCATTCTTGGATTGCGATAACGACGGCAAACTGGACATCATTACTGTGAATGGCTCTTCGGTGGATCATTATCGACAAGGTGGCGATCTCATGATTACGCTGTACCGGCAGGCGGGAGACCTAAAATTCAAAGACATTACTGCGGACAGCGGGCTAAGCCGAAAAGGATGGGGTATGGGGGTCGCTGTCGCCGATTTCGATAATGACGGGTGGCAGGATGTCTACGTGACTGGCTACGGGGGCAATGTACTGTACCGTAATTTAGGACAATGCCGCTTCGAAGATGTCACCGAAAAGGCAGGAGTTCGAATGACCGGTTTCAGCACGGGGGCTGCGTGGGGGGACTTCGATCGCGACGGCTACGTCGATCTGTTCGTTCCTCGCTACGTATTTATAGACATTAACAAACTGCCGGAATTTGGAAGCAACGAGAAGTTCTGCCGATTCCGCGGCATTATGGTCCAGTGTGGGCCGTGGGGCTTGCCCGGAGAATCCGACTTCCTTTTTCGCAATCGGGGCGACGGAACCTTCGAAGACGTTTCCAAGAAGGCCGGTGTGGGCGATCCAGATCACTCCTATGGCATGCAGGGCGTGTGGGCCGACTATGACAATGACGGATGGCCGGACTTGTACGTCTCCAACGACGCAGGCGCTAATTATCTGTACAACAACAAGCATGATGGGACATTCGATGAAGTCGGTCTTCTTTCGGGCGCTGCACTGAGCGCCGATGGTCGCGAGCAGGGTTCGATGGGCGTCGATTTCGGGGACATCGACAATGACGGAAAACTCGACATCTTCGTGACCAATTTTACGGAGGAGCCCAACACACTGTATTGGAACCAGGGGGCGCACTCGTTCACAGACATCAGTTGGGCGTCCCACTTGGCACAGCCGAGTTACTCGCTGGTAGGTTGGGGCACGGCTTTCTTTGACATGGACAATGACGGATGGCCTGACATTTTGGTTGCCAACGGCCACGTGTATCCCCAGATGGATCTCGTCAAGGGAGGCGCTCCCTATCGCCAGCCCTTACTGCTCTTCCGAAACCACCGGGATCGAACATTCCAGGACGTTACGGCTCTGGCCGGCCTCGAGAAGCTGTTACCTTCCTCCCGGCGTGGCGCGGCATTCGGTGACGTCAATAACGACGGCAAGGTTGATGTACTGATCCTGAACGTTGGCGAGGCCCCCACGCTCTTGATCAATCGGACGCCAGGCGCAGGTCATTCCGTGCTCTTCAAGTTGGAGGGAAACAAAAGTAATAAGGCAGCCATCGGCGCGCGCGTGAAGATCAAGGCGGGAGATCTGGTCCAGTTTGCGGAGGTAAGGGGTGGTTCCAGCTATCTTTCGCAAAACGATTTGCGGCTACATTTCGGTTTGGGGCAGAACACAATCATGTCCGAAGTCGAGGTCGCGTGGCCCAGCGGCAAGAAAGACCAGTTTCGTAACCTGGCGGCTGGTTTCATTTACTCCATTGTTGAGGGTGGCGGCATACAGAAAGTACCTTTGGCGGGGGATTCTGCCAAATCGATCCCGGTCGCAGCCACTGGGCGTTCTGTCAGGTAGCGTGATCTTGCCTAACGCTCCACACTCTGTTGTTGTTTACTAACGGGCGAGCCACCTGCTTTAAGCTTTCGGAAACGATCCATGTGCTGCCGTGCTTCGACCGGGTTGCCCAAGCGACCGAATAGCAAGCTCAATTGATATTCCACATCCGGATCTGTGGGATCCGCAGCTGCTCCCTGCACGAGCGCCCTCTCGGCCTTCTGAATTTCTCCCTGCTGTAGATAGAGCGTCCCTAAACTCACTAGTGCCTTCGCATGCCCAGGTTCCAACTGCAGCACGTGCTCAAAGTCCTGAATGGCTTCCTGAACATTGCCTAGCTTGCTCTGAGCCACGCCCAACTGGTAGTAAGCCTCCGATAGATTAGGATCCATCTGCACGGCACGTTGAAGGGCCGCTTTCGCATCGGCATAGCGCTGCTGGCTGAGGTAAGCCATTCCTAGGGCGAGCTGGGCTTTTGGTTCATTAGGGCGTTGGCCAACATATTTTTCAAACATTGCTACGGTTGGTCCATATTCGTGGACTTCTAGCATAGTGGCGCCGTTCAGATACATGTCATCGAGGTTGTCGGGACTCTTCTGCTGGAGTTCGTAAGCGGTGCGTAGCGCGAGTTTCCGTTGCCCTGACCTCAAAGACTCGATGATGAGGAGCCGCAGAACAGGCAGCGAATCAGGAGCGAGAGTGTGTGCTCGTTGCAGAAGATCTACCGCCTCGGAATGATTATTTTGAACTGTATAGACCTTTGCCAAGGCGAGCAAAGTGTCCGTCGATTGCGGATTAAGCGCCAGAGCACGGCGGAAGTTGCTGATCGCTGGTAGGAGTTGCCCTTTCGATTCCAGAGCTCTGCCTTTCAGCTGGTAATAAAGAGTAGCGGCCTGCTTCGTCGCCGGGGCGGACCCGGGTAAACACTTGAGCGCTTCGTCGGGAAGATTGGCCTCGAGAAAAACTTTGGCTAAATCCAGCGCGGCTGTAGGCTGGGCTTTCGCTCGGAACGTCAGAGCGACGGCGTCAGATTTTCTACCGAGCCCCAGCAGACTCGCTGCCTTCAGGGGAACCGCTGTCGCAGGCAGGCTCGGAAGTGCCTCAATAGTGGAAAGGGCCGCCTCAAACTCGCCCCGTCGGAGATATAAGCGAGCCAACTCAACCTTGACGTCACTGTCCTGTGGCAAAACTTTCGCCAGCTTTTGGGACAGATCGATCGCGTCATCAATTTCTTCCTGTGCGATGAGAGCTGTGATGAGATTCTTGTTCGCAACAATGGATTTGGGATTGATCTGCAGCACGCGTCGGAACAGCGCTTCAGATTCCATATACCGTTGCTGCCGGCTGCGAACAATGCCGAGCAAGGTTAGGGCACCCTCATTGGCGGAGTCCGCGGAAAGAACTGACCAGAGCGTCTTTTCCGCGCCGGCAAGATCGTTGCGTGCGAACTGACCTTCAGCAATCTTGATCTGGGTTGTTGAGCGTTCAGTCTCGGCGTGCGGGATTTGAGCCGCAGTATTAAACGAAGCTCCTAGTAGAGTCACTAACGCCAGCAGAAGTCCCGTCATTCTAGTTGGACTGCGGCGCATTTCGACCCCGGTGACGGTTCTTGAGCTCCTGATACACCTTCATCTCCCGCTCTGCGTCCTCCGCTCTGGAGTCTCGCCGGTATGCGAGCGCCAACTGGTAGTGGATGTAGTCGCTGTCAGGATTGAACTTCGTGCCCGCCTCAAGGCTGGAAATCGCGCCCTTCGTCTCTCCGCGCTCCAATTGCAATTTACCCAACTGATAGTACGCATCGGCATAATTCGGATCCTGCCGCAGCACCTCCTGCAGCAAATGGAGCGCTTCGTCTTTCTTTTCAAGTTGGATGAGGGCAAAGGCCAAATGATATTTGCTTGGACCATTCGACGGATCAAGTTGAAGCGCGGTGCGCAGTTCCTGGACAGCATCCGCAGGACTGCCCTGACGAATCAGCGCGACGCCCGAAAGAAAGTGTGCTCGTGCATCTTTCGGATTGATTGCCAGCGCCTTTCGGTATTCGCTTAAAGCCGTGCCCCAATCCGATTGCTCGGCGAAGGTTTCTCCTAACAACATAGGAATATCCGCGGCATTCGGATCGGCCTTTTCCAGCGCCTTCAGACGGTCAATCCCCTGCGTGTAATCGCCGGTCTTTACAAGTGAAACGGCGTAAGCGTATGAGAGCCCAGGTTCAGCATCGACCTCACCCCTAATTGGCTCGAGGATCGTTCGAACGTCAGAGTATTTTTGAAGCGCAAAAAAACTGAGGGCCAACGCGGAGCGGGCGCGCGCGTCATCGGGATGGGCTTGCAGGTGACGTTTTAAGGCTGCTGCGGCGCCCTCGAATTGGTTGCCGTAGAACGATGCCATGCCGAGATTGCGATCCAGCATTTCCAGTGAGGGCAGCCACTCGCGGGCCTCTTTAAAATATTCCACGGCGCCGGCGAAGTTCTTGTTCCCTGCCGCGATTACCCCCAGATTGTTATAGCTGTCCGCGATCGCAGGCTTGAGTTCGTTGACATACGCTTCCGCTTTTTTTGATTCTTCGGGCGAGGGCGCCGCTGCAGAATTCTGGCGAGCAGGTCCCTCTTCTCCAGCCAGGTTCGGAGAATTACCGTCGTTCCGTATGCGGGCCGCTTGTGTCGCCCGTTTGCGCAGCCGATCGGAAGTATCTAATTCCCGCTGACCTTCATCCTTACGACCAGCCTTGATCAAAACGCGTCCCAGCACGTAGTGGGCGCGATTGATCTGGTAATCGTTACGTGCAACGTCATCGGTAAGCGCTATCGCCTGGCGCAGAGCCTTCTCCGCCTGATCTGCACGATCCGTATCTGCAAACAACTGACCGAGATAGATGAGCGCATCAGGATTGCGCGGATCCAGTGCAGCCGCTCGGTTCAGGTGGCTCTCCGCTTCCGGCAGATTGTGCTGTTTGAGCAGAATATATCCAAGTAGATAGTGGGTGCGATAATCATTGGGATTTCGCTTCAACTCCGCTCGAAATTCGGGTACCGCCTCAGGAAAACCCGAATCTCCGTCGCGGCCCAGGAAAGCCAGGCCGAGAAAATAGTGGACTTGCGGCGCAGTTTCGTCTCTGACCACGGCCTTTTGAAGTTCCACAACTGCGCGTTCCACGAAACCTCCCTCTCGGTACGCGCGCCCCAGATACATGTGAATTTTTGCTGTATCTCCCAGGCCTGTGACCATTTCATTAAACAGCAGGTCCGCCCGAGTCAGGTCATTGAGCTTGAGATACGTAACGCCCAGGAGGTAGCCAGTTTCGAAATTTGGAGTCCCTACTACTGCAGCTTCCAGATGCTCCTTGGCACCGGCGAAATCCCCCTGCTGGAACAACACTCTGCCCAGCAAATAGTGTGCGTTGGAGTTGTTAGGTTGAAGCTGGAGGGTTTTTTCTGCCAGCGACTTGGCTTCCACAAATTGGCCTTGCTCGAAGCGCATCGCCGAAAAATTCAGATGCAAGTCCGGATCTTCCGGCGCCACAGCCAACGCTGCTTCGAAAAGCTTCGCAGCTTTGTCGTATTCGCCCAGTCGAGTGCGAAGACCCGCAACGCGACGCAACGCTCCCGCCAAGAATGCCCGGTATTCCGTCGCCGCATGCTCCTGGTCGCCTCCAATCTGGAAGGTTCGAGCCGCGTCAAAATGCTTCTGTAATGCATCGTCCTGCGTTGGCGCGTCTTTTCCCTGCGAACGAGTGGACCTGGAGTTCTGAGCGGTGGCACCGACAGCGAGGAGAATACACACTAGGAAGGCGCCCCATACGGGGGCACACACTGACCGAAGCAGAAGACCGGATCGCAAGATACTGCGCGAAAAATTACTGCCGCGATCCATGGAGGGAAGGATAACGGATGAGGCCTGAATCGAGTCAAGCCTCACCCATCAAGGCAAGCGATCAGAAAGTTATCTTCAAAGCGTACTGAATCTCGCGCGGCCCAACGTCGGTTTGCGCCTGGCCGAATGTCTGGTGACCGTTGGAGTCGAAGTTCCAACCAACCGTGTTGACGGCGTGACCGAAGCATTGGCTCCCAGTATCACCGATATTGCTCGCATTGCAGGCAACCCCGGAGTCAGCAATATTGCTATCAATACCGGTGATGTCGGGCGAGTTCCCGCGGAACTGTACCTTGTTGAATAGGTTAAAGAACTCCATGCGGAATTGCAGCGTGACTCGTTCTTTTATTTTAAAATTCTTGTAGATTGAGAAATCGGTATTCGCGATTCCAGGCGCGCGGCATTCCCCTACCGAACCTGTGCCGAACGTGCCCAGTTGGAAATTATCCAGGGTCCAGGCAGCGGGATTTAGCCACTGAAATTTAGGGGAGCCTGACGGTGCACTGCAAGGTTCACTAAACACTCGGTTGGGGCGGGTTTCCCCTTGACCCACAGCAGTGCCGGTCAAGCCGCCCGGAGCACCAGTTATATCTGGAGAATTGGCGTATACAGTAAGCGGCGGCCCGCTAGCGTAGTCCAAAATAGTGGCCAGTTCCCATCCCCCAAGCACGTGCCTGACAACCATGTTGCTGCCCTTAAATTCCGGCACATCGTAGACGATGTTCGCGACGAGAGTGTGGGGCCGATCGATGAGGCTGGGCCCATAATTCCTTCTCGGATTGGTCGGGTCCTCAAGGTTCTGGGTCTGACCTGAAGAACCGCTGCTCGTAATATCGGTATCGCTTAACGATTTCGAGTATGTGTAGGCAAACTGAGCGTCCAAACCCTTCAGGCGCGTGCGAAATAGCGCTTGTAAAGAATGATAGTTCGAGCCTCCTTTCCATTCGCCGAAAGGTATCCCTCCAAATGCTCCATCGCCGAAAGGCCGGGTATCGTTGCCGCCATCGAGGGCTTGCTGCAAGCGAAGGGCCGGCGGGACCGCATTGGCATCGGTGTATCGAAGGAGGTGAATACCCCGGTTCCCGACATATGCTAACTCTATTTTGCTGTTTCGGAACAGTTCACGCTCGACCGTCAAATTCCACTGCCATGTGTTAGGCAGATCGGAACCGGGATCGATGCCAAAACCTGGAGCGCCCGCGCCGGCCTGAAAAACCGGACTGTCGAGAGTGCGGCGGATATCAGGCGCCGTCAACGAGAACGGCGCGTTGTTGGCCATGTTAAGCGTGTGGTTTAGGCGTTCTCTCTGGAAGAATTGGCCGAGTCCGGCGCGAAGCGACGTTTTGCCATCACCCATAACATCCCAGGCGATACCAATGCGCGGCGCAATGGCATGATTGTTGTTGTCTTTAAGGGCTCGGTTCTGGCCGGGAACGCCGCCGAGGAAACCCGCATCCTGGCAGAAATGGGTTCCGGGAACTACAACAAGCCCATTACACGGGTCGGAACCTAACAGCGGATCGTATGCACTGGCTTCGAACGTTGCAATCTTGTCCTTCGAATGGTACCCCTGTCTCAAGAAGGACCATCGGAAACCGTAATCAAGAGTCAGACGACGGCTGACCTTCCAGTTATCTGCGTAGTAGAACTCGAAGTCATGCCAACGAGTTTCGGAAAAAGGATTTGTCTGTAGTTCGCTAGCGCCCCATATTCTCCCGGCCCAAAGCGCATCAAAAGTCCCGTTGCCAGAGGACCAAGTGCTTGGCGGTGTGGCCTCGTCATTCGCCACACCCCAGAACTGCGTATTCTCTTCAGACGTGCCGTTGACGAGCTCGTTCTTCTGGTTGCTACTGGCAAGAAATCCCACCTTGAAGTTGTGCGACCCGATTACTTTCGAGAAATCATCCTTCAGAATGTAGAGCGCTTCATTGTTGTGCCAGGGAGCTTGGGTCCACAAGTCAGAAGAGTTGGCGCCATTTCCTAACCCACCCCAAAAAACCGGGTAGCCCATGTTAGCGCCGGACTGTTTGTCGGATAAGGGAAAGTCCGGAGTAAAAACCTGCCCGATCTGATCATTCAGCCCTGGGTCGGTGCCAGCCCGGTCTGCCGTGATCCGGTTGGCAGCATACGATACTTGGAAATCGTTGACAGCAGTGCTGCCAAACAGCTTCGTGACTTTGATCGTCGCCTGATATCCAGGCTGGATCCAACTGGATTCGACCGACGGATAGGGATCGTCGCCCCAAAAGCCCAATGTGCTCGGATAGGGCTGAGACCAATGATCCTGAGTGTACCGGCCGAACACACTCCAACCACCTCCCAGTCTGTAGTCCATGCGAATGTTTTCTTGACGCCAGTAGATGGGCGACGTTAAAGACACCGCCCAATTTGCACAGTCGCTGGAATTAACCTGGCTAGGGGATAGGTTCGGGTCAGGGAAGATTTGCACGATGGCCGATCCGGCGGGTGAAAACTCAGGAACGGTAGTTAGAACGTCACCGCTTACAGGATCGACGGGGGCGGCTTCACATAAACTTCCATCACTGGCCGTGCGAAGAGTGGAAAAGTCTCCATTTCTCTCAGCGACTGTGGGCACGTTGGCGGAGCGCTGCCTTCCGCGGAGCTCCCGGTTCCACTCTTGCGACCAGAAGAAGAAGAGCTTGTCCTTGATGACCGGTCCGCCCAGGTTGTACCCAAAATCATTGCGTCGCAGCACGTCCTTCGGAACGCCGCGCAGATTGTTGAAGTAGTCAGTTGCGTTCAGCTTGTCATTGCGACCGAAATAGAACGCGCCCCCATGGAACTGATTGGTTCCGCCTCGAGTGATGATGTTGACAATTGCGCCCATGGCCTGGCCGTATTCGGCACCGTAGCTGTTGCGCAAGATCTTAAATTCCTGGATCGCATCAACGGAGGGGTATACCAGAATGGTTCGATTGGACCCGATGTCATTATTGTTGACGCCATCGACCGTAAAAATGTTGCCAGTCGTGCTGTTCCCGTTTACAGAGAAATCGACACCCGCCAAGAGTCCCTTGTTCTTGCTGTTGAAGGCCGCCTGAGGGGACACGCCGGGCATCAACTGCGTCAACTGCACAAAGCTGCGGCCGTTAAGCGGTAATTCACGGACTTCGTTGCCTTCGACGACATTGCCCACGGCACCTGACGAAGTTTCCACTTGAACGGAGTTGGCTTCAACCGTGACCTGCTCGTTTACGTTGCCCACCTGCAGGCTTACATTCCCCACAGCAGTGCTGGCGACGTGCAACTCGACTCTCGTACTGATCGCTTCCTTGAAACCGGCCTTCTTCACCGTTACCGTATACAAACCCGCTGACAACTCAGGCGCCACATATTCGCCCTGGACATTGGTCTTGACCGTGCGCGCTTCTGCGGTCTCAGCGTTGGTGATGATTACTTCAGCGTCGGGCACGACTGCCCCGCTGGGATCGGTAACAGACCCGCGAATTGTTCCTGTGTACTTCTGCGCGAGAGCGGGCGACGCGAGGAAGAGGCAAACAAGGGCAACAAGCCAAATGCGAGCACGCATAGGACCTCCCGGAAGTGTGCCATTCTGGTCGTACAGAATCGATTTAATACCCCACGTTGGTGTCAGATTAGGCTGCAGTCCGTTCCCTTTGTCAAGCGAAAAACGAAGAAGCAGCCGTCCGCTCCGTTTGTGAGGGTTCGAATAGCAATGACGATCGAGCTGGTGGACGTTGGTTGCACACTTCCCTTTTAGAGCAAAATGGGATACGCGGAGAACCATCATCTGCACCGTTCATCTGCGGTGTTGCTTTCGCGTTGACATTACCTCCGAAACAGATCAGCATCGAGGACCGTGTGATGCGTGCGTTGGCCCAGCTTCCCCTCAATAGTCAGGCAGCAACGCGGACTCCGCTTCGCTTCTGCACAGAGGTTTCTGGCTCTTTCTTTCAGGATTACTCTTCTCCCGCAGAGGTGGACCCATGCGCGACGTGCGTCGGCCGTCCAACTGTATTGCCTTTCTGTTTTTGGCGGTCCTCTCCATCTGTGCTAGCGATTGCAAGCTTGAATCCCTCAGCACTGAGGATTGGGCGGAGTTGATGCGACAGGCTCGCGAGGGCAATCGTCGAGCTCAAACCCGTGTGGGCCTTGCCTTCGAAAAGGGTGAAGTTGTGCAGCAGGATTTTGCTGAAGCGGTCAAATGGTTTTCGAAAGCTGCTGAGCAGGCAGACCCAGTCGCAGAACACAATCTCGGAGTGATGTATTACCGAGGGGTCGGCGTGCAGCGCAATCTAGCGGAGGCATGCAAATGGTTCGAGAGAGCTGCGGCTGGCGGTCTGCTGGAAGCGCAATTTAACGCCGCACGCCTGTATGAGACGGGCACAGGCGTGCCGCAGAATTTCGGCAGAGCACTCGATCTCTATCGAGAAGCGGCGCGGATGGGTTACGCTCCTGCCGAGAACAACCTGGGCCGCATGTACGAAATCGGTGAAGGAGTCACGCCAGATGCGGGTGCGGCTATGCAATGGTATGCCAGGTCAGCACAACAGGGTAATGCAACCGGGCAGTTTGACGTCGGGGCGCTCTACTGGCAAGGACGCGGAATTCCACAGGATTTCGCTGAAGCCGCACGATGGTTTCGGTTAGCTGCGAAGCAGGGATATGCAAAAGCCCAAATCGCACTAGGGGACTTGTATCTGGTTGGCTGGGGTTTGCCCAGAGACAGCAGTGCTGCCCAGATTTTGTTTCAAAAAGCAGCAGAACAAGGCGATGCCAGAGCGCAAAACAAGTTGGGTATCCTTTATTTGAAGGGGCAGGGTGTCCCGCGCGACGATTCGTTGGCAGCAGCTTGGTTCATGAAGGCCGCAGAAAGGGGCGACCGCGATGGCCAGGCAAACCTTGCTACTTTGTATGAGGCGGGTCGCGGTATTGCCCGAGATCTCAAGCGTGCATACATGTGGCGGTTAGTGTCAATACGAGGAACAAGTCTTGAACAGAGCGCCCAACTTCGAGAACTTGCCTTAGGTATGGACGAGATGGAGGTAGCCGAGGCCCGGCGTTGTGCGTCCGATTGGGTAGCTGCCCAGCGAAGTGATCCGCCCGACGTGTTGGAACTCCATCCTGTTTTGGTGCGTTGATCGCTTCCATAAAAGATCGGTTATTGTCGCGTTGTCTCCCTCGGTCTCCTGTGGCGAGCTGTTGATCAAAACAGGCGATTTCACCAAGTACTCGAAAACCGGCTTCCGGGCAAGTAGTTGGTGAAATGGCGATATTTCAGCAGCGAGTTTGTGGCGTTGCGTTTCCTTGGGTGCCTAAGCCCGGTCTCATTGCATATGGAGACTTCTACGTCGAGAATACGTGGAAGATCACAAACCCACTCCCTTGAACTGACGCGACGAAGGCGGCTTTTAGAAGTGGGGTAACATGGTGCGATTCATGGCGGCACGTACGAGAGTTCGCGCATAAGCGAGATCGACGTCCACAGGCGTATCGAACTGCATACCAGTTCTCCAGCTTGCGGGAGCTTCCGGGTGCACACCAGAGAGAATCACAAATCCCTTGCCCCAGTAACCTTCAGTGATCGCCGGCTGTCCATTGGGATACTTACCGACTACTTTGCCCCAGCCCGAAAGTGCCGGCCCATTCTGCCAGTAAATATCCAACTTGCTTCTGCTGGGAAATGAAATCTTGACCGATTCTTTGTGAATACCCTTGTAGTAGTCGGCATAGAACTTGAACCAGACACCCGAAGTTAGATTCAACACTTTGTAGTAGCTGGAATATCCTCCAAAAAATCCCCCTGCGCACATTCCGAGATAGTTCAAGCCATTCTCCGAAATCGCGCTGCGGACGGTTGTTGTAGCCTTTGAAGTGAGATATTTGCCAATAGTGATCGAGTTTCCGCCGGGCACGATAAACAACCTGTAGGACGCCAGCTTGGCTTGCGTCATGGAATCGAGCTGACTGGAATTTACCGTGTGATAGGCGAACCCCAGGGAATGAACAACGTTCTCAATCGCTGTCACGGCGGTAGAGCTAGTGCCAGTACCATTGAAAACGAGAACAGGAGCTGTCGAGGTCGATGTCGCGGTGGTAGTCGTGGGTGTCGTTGTAAATGTGGTGGCTTGTGTCTCGAAAGTCGAAGTCGTGTCAGAAGCTAAAGAGGCAGAGGCAGACTCTACGAGATCAGTAATCGCTGCATCGTTCGTCTTTGTTTCGTTCGTTGTCGCCGCCGGGACCACGAGCTTCCAATCCGGTGATCCTGAGGGGTCGACAGGGTCGGATCGAAGGAAAGCGACGCCCAGGTCTCCGCCGTAATAATTAACGGTGCTTTCGCCTGTCGTATCGTTGGTAAGAATAAGATCGGGATGACCATCTCCGTTCATGTCCTGCATTCCAGCCCCGGTCCAACCCCGGAAGTCGCTGCCGGAGAGGATCTGCGTTGCGGTGACGTTGATGCCGTTCGATTCCGCCAGGTAGGCGACCATCACCTGCCGACTGAAAGAGTTTTGAAGGAGGAGATCAGGACGGCCATCTCGGTTAAGGTCTGCTGCTCCAACTACGGTCCATCCGGGCGCGGAAAGTGAGCTGACGGTTTCGTGTCGTACGAGACTCGTGCCTTGGAATCCACCGAAGAAATACACAGCTACTTGTCCGGTGCCCTCATGCTCCGCGATCACATCCAAAATGCCATCGCCATCGATGTCGGCTACGGCCCGACCTGTCCATCCAGCCTCGAGGGCGACTGGAGACGTAGAACCCATGAACGTCTCGGCCCCCGCGCCACCGTATAGGCTGACCGACAGGGCACCGCTGGAGTTATCCGAATAGACCAATCTTCGAATGCCATTACGATCCACTACCGATGCGCCGATTAGGGTCCACCCCGAACGGCGATCCTCCACCTCGACCAACTCTTTTGCGCCTTGTACTTGCGCTCCGTGCCACGTGCTGAACACAACCTCGCCCGTCGACAACTGCGTTCGATAAAGATGACTTATGTGACGGGGTGCGCCCGTTTGGGCCACGCTGAAACTCGTGACTATGGCGGCGATGAGAACCCAGCGCAAGATTTTGGCTGAGGAAACGTGAAGCACGTGCATGGGGATCTCCTGGAAACTGGCTTGATAACGGGGACGCGGCAAAAGAGATCCAGGCTCTTCTGCTGCTTCGAACTAACCCATCAATCCAGTCGTTTTCCGCGATTTTATCCACACACGCGCAACTACCGAAAACACAGTAGTTCATGCCACAAGCGGTAGAAGCTGGCGCGTGCATGAGGAGAGATTAAAGTGTCGAAAACAGACGGATTAAACCAACTACTTGGCTGAAGACACCCGACATCGAGATATAATCCCGCCCGTACTGATCGCGTCATCTCGCCGCATTTTGGACAAGTGATTGTGCATTTTCTGGTCAACCGACCGCGCGGCTATGATGGCCGCTCACCAGGAGGGTTGTAATGAAGGTCCTTTCGATTGTTCTCTTACTGGTTTGTAGCGGAATTCCGGCGTCAGCCGCGAAGAAATATTCCTATTTTCGGGTGGGAAACGCGAACAATGTAAGTGTTTCCACGACGCCTGGCACGGTGCTGATGGGTGGTGGCACCGACGTGGATGCCGCGTTCCAATGGATGTGTGAGAGAAGCGGCAACGGCGATTTTCTAGTTATTCGAGCCACCGGCACGGATGCCTACAATCCCTACATCCAACAGCTTTGTCCAAACGAGAATTCAGTGGCGACCTTGATCATTCCAAACCTGGCGGCAGCCAGCGATCCATTTGTCATTTCGACAATTCAAAGCGCCGAAGCGCTCTGGATCGCTGGTGGCGACCAGTCGAACTACATCAATTTCTGGAAGGGAACTCCCGTCCAGACTGAGATCAATGCAGTGATCACCCGCGGCGCGCCGATTGGAGGCACCAGCGCCGGCATGAATGTCCTGACCCAGTTTGTCTATTCTGCGCTGGCCAGTCAGGGAGCGACGTCGAGCCAATCGCTGGCAGACCCGTTCAACAGATACATCACGCTCGATCGCGACTTCGCCAATGTCAGCAGCCTGCAAGGCAGCATTGGCGACCCGCATTTTGTAACACGCGACCGCATGGGACGGGACCTTGCCTTTATGTGCGGAATCTACACCAACGGCTGGTCGAATGCTCCTCGTGACATCGCCATCGACGAACGAACCGCGTTGCTGATTGACGGCACGCGACACGGCACTCTTGTTGGATCGAGCACCGCCTACTTCATGCAGGCTCCAGGCGCTCCACAGGTATGCGCACCGAAAACACCTCTGACCTACACAAACATCGCGGTCTATAAAATCACCACTAGCGGATCATTCAATCTGGCAACATGGACTGGAAGCGGGGGCGTTGCCTATACCGTGTCCGCCAATGCCGGCGTCCTCAGCTCAACACAGCCAGGCGGCAGCGCCTACTGACATCGCACTTTATGAAAAGCCAGCGACAAGCTAATGGGGCTCCTCCTAATGTTGGCTGGCTGTGTCGGGCGGCTGAAACGGGACTGAATGTCACGATGCCGTTTCAGTCTGTAGGTTCTGTGTATGACGCTGTTCATCAACCGGACTCGTTAACGAAATCAGGCGATTTCACCAGCTGCCGTCGGTAGTTCGAGGGCCATACGTGATTCGAGGGACATTACCGTCGTGGGGTATGTATGTACTTGTGAGCCATGGTGCGCGCTGCAAGTCTGGCCGATAGTAGACGGATGGATGCGGTGACCTGGGCACATACGGTGTTTATTACCGTTCTCTTGTATTTGCTCGGCTTCGTTGCTTTCTTTGCCGTTTGTTGGACCATAATCATAGGCGGCATCAGCCATTTTTGGTTCGAAAAAGGTAGCAGTGTGGCCATGTCCGTGGCGAGCATAAAATCGCGGCCAGAGCGCCGAGGAATAGCAATTTACTACATTGATAATCACCGATGAGAGCAAAGCGATTTACTTTCTCCATAACGGTTGATAGCAGTTCCCAGCTGTGATTCAATACACGCCCTAGCGGAGTTTCTGGCCCTCCCTGTTGTTTTCCGACAATCAAACTCAGGAGGTTCGCATGTCGTTTCCCGGTTCTCGATTCCGTGTGGTGTTGGGATTGATGGCGCTCATGTTGGTGGGTCTCGGATTGTTGATCGCAGATAATGGCCCAAATCACCAAGTCCGCACTCTGTCCTTTGGCAGCTCCGGAGGCAATATCAACGACGCTACCAAAGCGTTTTGCTGCTCAGGCACTCTCGGATCTTTAGTGAAGGATAGCTCCAACGCGCAGTACATTCTCAGCAATAACCACGTACTAGCGCGAGCCGATCAGGCCGCATCGGGCGAGGACATTTCGCAGCCTGGGCTGATCGACAACAATTGCCAGCCTGGCACAATCGTAGGCGACTTCACCGTTGCCCCCCAACTGGGAAGCAATGTGGACGCCGCACTGGCTGCGCTTCGGTCTGGCACGATGGATTCCGCGGGTTCCATTCTTGACGTCGGTGTGCCTCACTCCTCGCCGCTCGCGGCCAGCGTTGGCCTCGCTGTCGCCAAGAGCGGGCGCACGACTGGCCTCACGTGCGGTTCTATCCAGTCCACAAACACGAGCGTCAAAGTGCAGTATCAGCAGGGCTGCAACAAAGGCAAGAAGTTCACGATCAGCTATACAAATCAAGTTGTCGTTGGAAGCGGCGCATTCAGCGCGGGTGGCGACTCAGGCTCGTTGATCGTCAGCCAGAGCGCTGCTCATCCTACTGCATTGCTCTATGCTGGGAGCAGCAGTACGACAATCGGGAACCCAATAAGCGAAGTGCTGGCTCAGACCAGTTCAAGCCTTGGCAAACAGGTGAGCTTTGTGGGAAGTTCGACTCGCACGACCAACGTAGCTTGTCCGGCTGGCGGTGCTAGCACGACCGCTCATGGCAGGCCTTCACAGACGGGGATGGATCGGGCCGCTGCTGCAAAAGAAGCCCACGCGCAGCGCCTCATGGTTGATCCTGCCATTTTGGCAGTCGGTGTAGGAGTGAGTGAAAAGAACCCATCGCAGGCAGTAGTCAATATTTATGTCCAGACGGGTCGTTCACACGGCTCCATTCCGGCAGAGCTCGACGGGGTCAGGACGCAAATCATACGCACTGATTTAATCCGGGCGTATGGTTGGAATGAAAAGAAGGCAACTCCCGGCAACTCCTGCTCGACCAAGGTCCAATAAATCTAAATTACTAAGAGGGCTTGGGAACTTCCCAGCCCTCTGAAATTCTGGGTCGTTGACCCGCACCTGATGGGACAGGGGAGTACACCAACTACTGTGCAGGCATGTCGCGTTGCGAAGCACAGTGTTAACTACGAACAAGATGACTGTCGCTTTCAAATAGTGTCGACAGCGCGACCGAAATGTCGGGCAACAGCCTCGGCCTTGGCGCAATGAAGTTTGTTGATGGCACTCATCAGGGCTTGGAGTTCTTCCGCATTCGCTTGATTCACCGTCAATTCATTCAGTCGCTTGGACACTGCATCTTCCGCCTGAGCCAGTTTCGAGACAACAGAGGGACTGTCAAGTTCCATCATCGCGTGAACGAATTTATGTTGCCAAGGGGCTCCGTAGGGTGGTGTGTTCATTTTCTTCCTCCGGATCAGAACCAAAGTATGCCTCCGAGAAAGAGGCAATGTCTAGCCACTTGATGTGGGTCAACAAGACTTCAGTCGGACTTTCTCAGGCCGTTTGACGCCACGGTCACTGTCGTATTCGAATACGCTTTGATTGTTCGAGATCATGATTCGGAGTGCCCGTTCTTCTCGACCTTGCTTCATTCCAACCCTCACAGCAGCACGTAATAGGTCTTCCGTCACCTGCTTGATGTCTGACCATTTTTTTCCGCGTTCATTCAGTAGGCTTGGAGCGCCGATTTCGAGTTCATTTCCCCTCTGCGTTCTTTAGGTCGTCCCGTGATCCTTTCTTACAAGGTTATCGCTATTGCGGCCCGAACCCCCAACGCACTGGCATGCGATTCGGGGCGAACTATGCTCACGATCCACATGAAACAGACAAAACTAACGTCGAAACAGAAAGGCCAGGAAGCCGAGATTCTCGAGAAAACCGCAATTGAACTTATTCAGAAATCCGTCGAACTAAAGCGTGCGAACCACTCTCGGAATCTGGAAAAGAAGGCGCTGAAACGTAACGCTGCGTAGCGTTGCACCATTTTGTCAGGAAAACGAACTATTTTCCCGATGCCCACCATCAAAAATCCGAATGGACAAGCGAGACTTGAGAACGCTGGAATCGTGGCGGCGGACACTTGACCACGCGCTCCGGGAAACCGACGGAACTCGCACTTTTGCAACCGAGCTTCAGGGGATATCGATGGTCTTCTGGAAGCAATCACTCGGGCAATAGCGAGAATTAAGCGCGACATCTAGTTGAATTGGCGACGGTGACGGACCGACGAATGCGGACCCATGTTCCAAACCGTCCGGAGGCAGCTTTAACTAGCGGTAAGGAAAGCCGTGTCATTGAAGATGGCGCGGTTTATAAGACCCGGCCCGCGGGTCATGGGAAAGGGGTACGTGCGGGCCAGGTTGCTACTTCGGCGTTGCCCGAGACTATACATCCAACAGATGGCGGCTGTCTTGTAGGTGAATCCAATTTTGACGCTCTGACCCCACTTTCGCGGGTGCTGCGTATTAAATGGTTTCAATGGCTGGGTCTTGATGCTAACGTGGGCGGCGGATTGGCTGTCGCACCCCACTGTTAGCCCATTTTCCTCACGCGACACCAAGACAGAAAGAGAACGGGGCGCTTTTCATTCAGGCGCCCCGTTCAGACAGCGTTTACTGATTTAGTGAGCTGCCGACTTGGGAAAAGACATTGTTTGCGTTCGAACCGACAAGCCGAATCGTACCCACTACGAGAACCAGAATCACCGCCAACATAACCGCGTACTCAGCAATGTCCTGACCTTCGTCGGAGCGGAGAAGTCCTATTAAATCTCGCATGGGGGAGTACCTCGCAATTGAATCTTAGAAGGCGGTGGGCGTGTTGTCTATGTTACTGATGAGAGTCCGGCGGGGCCTATTCCTTACGTTTGAGAAAGGATTGTCACTTGAGCGAACACAACGAGTCACTCCTCAGGGTGAGGCTTTTTGTTACTGAGCCTGTCTTGCTGCTCAGCCAGGAGTCGGTTGATCTCTTTGACAAGTTCCAGCAATTTATCAGAGTCCTGCTCGTTCGCCGCTTGCTCGCAAAGTTCTTCCCAGCGTTCTCTTGTCGGTCCCTGCATGGAGAGATTTAATACCGCCAGCGCTCAGCAAAGACAACAGTTTTTGCGGTTGGGTTCGGGGCGTGAAGAGAGGTTCCGAGACAGATCGAGTCAAAACGAAAAGGCTCCCGGTGAAGGAGCCTTTCCTTCTCGCTCTTGCTGTCTTACGTTCATCGACTATCGGACTCTCGCTCCCCATACGGCGGTCTCCGCCTGTTTTTACAAGGCGAAAGGGAGAGCCCAGGCTCCCCCTTTCGACGTTTGACGCACTTGTTTCAGTGAAATTGAGCTGATACCAGCAGGGGCGAGCCGCACGTCGGAGGCAAATTGAACGGCGCGATCTTTTTCTGTCGCGCCTGCAACCTGTCACCAGCCGTCACCACCGGCACACGATCAC
>Ga0207641_10000259_pt1 | contig 67298 bp, 49 predicted proteins | sample KBSSwiS62_FD_184306 | JGI IMG/M metagenome (GOLD analysis project Ga0207641, IMG submission 184306) | Switchgrass rhizosphere microbial communities from Kellogg Biological Station, Michigan, USA - KBS Switchgrass S6-2 (SPAdes) (version 2) | ecosystem: Host-associated > Plants > Roots >...
GAGGCGCGGCTCAAGGCGCTGGCCGACGAGGCGATGGCGGATCTGGACAAGGAGACCGTCGACTTCGCGCCGAACTACGACGAGACCACCGAAGAGCCGTCCGTTCTCCCCGCACCGTTTCCCAACTTGCTCGTCAATGGATCGGCCGGGATCGCGGTCGGTATGGCGACTAACGTGCCGCCGCACAACCTGCGCGAGGTGATCGACGGCTGCATCTGGCTGATTGAAAGCACGCACTTCGCCGAGCCGGGAGCGCGCCCGACGCGAGCCGACAAACTGCGCAACCTCATTCGACTCATTCCGGCGCCGGACCTTCCGACCGCCGGCCTGATCGTCGGACGTCAGGGCGCCGTGCAGGCCTACACCACCGGCCGCGGATCGATCCTGATGCGCGCGCGATCCGAGGTCGAGACCAACAAGAAAGGCGATCGCCAGGCGATCATCGTCACCGAGATCCCCTATCAGGTGAACAAGGCGAAGCTGATCGAACGGATCGCCGAGTTGGTGCGCGAGAAAACGATCGAGGGCATTTCCGACTTGCGGGACGAGTCGGACCGCGACGGCATGCGCATCGTCATCGAGCTGAAGCGCGGTGAAGTGCCGGAGGTGATTCTCAACAACCTCTACAAGCACACCCAACTGCAATTGAGCTTCGGCATCATCATGCTCGCCATCGTCGGCGGGCGGCCGAAGGTGATGACGCTGCTGGAGCTGATCGAGAGCTTCGTCGAGTTCCGCCGCGATGTCGTTCGCCGCCGCACCGAATTCGAGTTGCGGAAGGCGGAGGCGCGCTATCACATCCTCGAAGGACTGAAGATCGCGCTCGACCACCTCGACGCGGTGATTACGCTCATCCGCGGTTCGCGAACGCCATCCGAAGCCCGCGATGGCCTGATGACGCAGTTCGGACTGTCGCCGATCCAGTCTCAGGCGATTCTCGACATGCAGCTCCAGCGCCTGACCGGGCTCGAGCGTCAGAAGATTCTGGACGAGCTCGCCGATCTGCTGAAGACGATCGAGCGGCTGCGCGCCATCCTGGCGAGCGAACGGCTGCTGATGCAGATCATCGTCGACGAACTCAAAGCGGTACGCGAAAAGTACGGCGACGACCGCCGGACCGAGATCGTGGAAGGCGAATCAGGCGAGATCAACATCGAGGACCTGATCGCCGAAGAGGATATGGCGATCTCGGTCAGCAACACCGGCTACATCAAGCGCACCGCCATTACGACCTATCGCAGCCAGCGGCGCGGCGGCAAGGGCCGCATCGGCATGCGAACCCGTGACGAGGATTTCGTCAGCCACCTGTTCGTCGCCTCGACGCACGCCTACATCATGATCTTCTCGGACCGCGGCCGGGCGTACTGGCTGAAAGTCCACGAGATTCCGGACGTCGGTCCAGGCGGCAAAGGCAAGTCGATCGCGAACCTGGTGTCGATGGAAGACGGCGAGAAGATTGCCGCGATGCTGGCGGTGAAGGAGTTCGAGGAAGACAAGTACATCGTGATGGGCTCCCGAAAAGGTGTCGTGAAGAAAACCTCGCTCTCCGCGTTCAGCAACCCGCGCGCCGGCGGCATCATCGCGATGGGCGTCGAAGAAGACGATGCGGTCATTACCGTGCGCGTCACCGACGGCACCGGCGAAATCTTCATCGGCACCAAGAACGGCATGGCCATCCGCTTCGAGGAAGGCGACGTTCGACCGATGGGCCGGACCGCGTATGGCGTCCGCGGCATCACGCTCCGAGATGACGACATCGTCGTCGCGATGGAGGTCGTGAAGCCTGGCGGGACGCTGCTCACCGTCACCGAACGCGGCTACGGCAAGCGCACCGAGCTCGACGAATACCGCGTCCAGTCGCGCGGCGGTGTCGGCGTCATCAATATCTCGACCTCGGAGCGGAACGGCCCCGTCGTCGGCATCGCTTATGTGCAGGAAGGGGATGAGCTGCTTGTCATCACCCAGCAGGGCATGATTATCCGGATGCAGACCAACGACGTCCGCTCAATCGGCCGCGCCACGCAAGGCGTGCGGCTGATCGACGTCGAGGGCGAAGACCAGGTCGTGTCGATCGCGCGGCTGGTCGAGAAGGAAGAGGACGACAAGAACGGCGAGTCCGGGCCCCCCGTTCCGGACGAGCCGGCCTCGTAGCCGTCGCGAACGGTTTGGCCACCGAAGCACGAAGTCACAGCGTGAAACGCAGGTTTCGTGTGTTCGTGTGTTCGTGGCTGATCTCCGCCGCGCTTCCCGGGTGTTCCCACGCCAGAGAGCACGCGCTGCTCGACCAGTTTTTCGCGGCGTCCCGCCTCCGCGACCTCACGGCGCTCCGAAACGTGTCGAACGTGGTCTTCGAGCCGCGAGAGCAGGGAACCGTGCTTAGTTTCGAGATCAAGTCGGTCGAAGAGGTTTCCGCCGGGTCGAAGGTCGTTCGGGTGGATGCGCAGGTGCGACGTCCGGATGGTCAGACCGCGCGCGAGATCCTGCTCGTCACGATCTCGGGACGGATGATCACCGGAGTGGCGGTGGTCCCTTCAACTCCACGTTCGTAATCTGCCACTGGCGGTCCTTTTTCTCGAGACGGACGGCCGCTTCCTGGCGATCGACGGCCGGCTGTCCGCCCCGCGGATCCGGCGTCGCCACCTCCACTGACATGTACGCGCGTGCCTGGCTCTCGGAATCGATGAACACCTGAGTGTCGACGAACCGCACGTCGATGCCGCCGGCGGGAGGTTTCCAGGCGTTCACAGCACTCAGGATTGCGTCGCGGGACGAGATCTCGGCGTCTCCGGCGCGAACCCGAACGTTGTCAGCCAGATGGCGGCCGAGCTGCGCCAGCCGCGCGATCCTGGCCACGTCACTCTCGCCGGCCGGCACCGACAACGCCGCGGCCACTTCACCCATCTGCCGCTTGAGGGCTCGCGAAGGGTTGAACCACCACTGGTAACTGAAATAGGCGGCGAGGAGCGCGAATGTGGCGCCGACGTAAATCGTGCCGCTCGATTTCATCGATCAGGGCGTCGACGCTTTGACGGCGAGCAGAATCTCCTGGGCCTTTCGCCGGTTGTACTCGTCGACGCGGCCCTGCACCGTGAACCAATCGACGACCCACCAGATCAGACAGCCGCCCAGCGTGATGAATTTGAGAATGCCCAGCCCGATGTCGTTGAGGTAGAAACGATCCACGCCGAACTTGCCGATCAGCACCGCCAGAATCAGTCCGGTCGTCCGATCCTTTTTCTCGGAGTTGTATTGCGACATGAAGATCAGTTTCTGCTGATCCGTCAGCCCCTGCTGCATCGCCAGCAATTCGGCGGTTCCCAGTTCAGCCATCTAACCCTCCGTCGCTCGAAGCTCCTGGATTGATTCGACGCACACGAACGTGAGGCAGGCGATGGCGACGAAAACCAGCCGATGCTGGTGCCACGCGCCGGCGAGATCCCCGTTGAATGCCGCAACCAGCGCCCGACCCATGCCGCAGCCATAGCACTCCCAACCGGTGGCGCGCTTCCACAGGCAGAGCGTCGGCAGCGCCTGCAGCCGATCGTGAAACAGGAGCGACGCCAGCCACGCGCCTGGAAATGCCACCGCCCGCAGCCAGGTCTCGGTCCGGTGAATCATCGGAGCGATGCGTAAGTCTACGCTGGTTCGAGGCGCGCGTATTTCGCGCGCAGGGTCTTCTGGCCGACTGCCGTAAACCGCACGACCAGCTTCGTGTCGTCGTCGAGCCGCTCGACGCTCAGCACGGTGCCGATGCCGAACTGCGGATGCCGCACTTTCATCCCGAGGCGGAGCGCGATGCCCGTCGACTGATCCTCGTCTTCGTAGGAATAGGTGGGCTCCGCTTCCTTGACGCGCCGGCCCCGGCCGTACGGGTTGGTCCGGAAATCGTAGTGCGGGAAGTTGCCCTGATAGCCTGACGATGATGAGAACGAGGCCGCCTTGCGCTCGATGAGATCGGCCGGCACTTCGTCGATGAACCGCGATGGCTCGCTGGACTGGTATTCGCCGAAGATTCGGCGGCGTGCGGCGCCCGTCAGCACGAGGCGGGAGCGGGCGCGGGTCATCCCAACGTAACAGAGGCGCCGCTCCTCCTCCAGCTCCTCTTCGTCCTCGCTGGATCGAGAGTGCGGGAACAACCCTTCCTCGAGGCCGGCGAGCACGACGACCGGAAATTCGAGACCCTTGGCGCTGTGCAGCGTCATCATCCAGACGCGGGCGTCGCGCGCGCCCTGCTCTTCGTCGACGTCGGACAGCAGCGACAGGCGATCCACGAAGCCACCCAGCGACGGCTCCTGTTCCCGGCTCTCGTACTCGCGCGCGGCCGACACCAGCTCGGCGAGGTTCTCGACCCGGCTCTCGGCATCCTCGCTGCGTTCGTCGCGCAGATCCTGGAGGTAGCCGCTCTGGTCGAGCATCTTGCCGATCGCAATCGACACCGATTCCTGCCGCGCCATCTCGGTCAGTCTGACGAGCAGATCGCGAAAGGCCGTCAGCGATGCGGCGGCCCTGCCGGGAAACGCGCGCCGCTCGAGCCCGCGCACGAGCCGCGCCCAGAGCGAGTTGGCCGACAGCGCTGGCTTGAGGCCCGCGGCCAGCAGCGGCAGGGCATCCATCAACGCCTCGTCATCGTCCGCCGGCAGCTGTTCGACGGCGTCCATGACGCCTTTGCCGATGCCGCGCGCCGGCACATTGATCACCCGCCGAAGACTCACGTCGTCGTGGGGATTGATGATGAGGCGCATATAAGCGAGCGCGTCCTTGATTTCCTTCCGCTCGTAGAATCGGACGCCGCCGACCACCTTGTAGGCGACCCCTTCGCGCATCAGCGCGTCTTCAATCGTCCGCGACTGCGCGTTGGTGCGGTACAGAACGGCGACGGTGGCCTCTACGTCGTCCGCCAGCGCGCCCCTCGCCGTTCGCGTGATGAAATCCGCCTCCTCGAGCTCGTCGCCGCCCCGGAAATACACGATGCGGTCGCCGCCCTTGCGATCGGTCCAGAGGCGCTTGTCCTTGCGGTTGCGGTTCTGGCTGATCACCGCGGAGGCGGCGTCGAGGATGATTTGCGTCGAGCGGTAGTTGCGTTCGAGCTTGACGATCTTCGCTTCGCCGAAGTCCTGCTCGAAATCGAGGATGTTCCGCAGGTCGGCGCCGCGCCATTTGTAAATGGATTGATCCGGGTCGCCGACCACGCAGAGGTTGCGGTGCATCCCGGCGAGACGGGTAATCAACAGGTACTGCGGCCGGTTCGTGTCCTGGTATTCGTCCACCATCACGAACTTGAATTGCTCGGCGTATTTCGTCCGAACGCGCTCGGACTGCTCAAACAAGTCGACGGTCCTCAACAGCAGGTCGTCGAAGTCGAGGGCGTTGCTCTCCTTCAGCGCGTTGAGATAGTAGGCATAGATCTTCGCGATGTGCTCGTCGCGGCGGTTCCATCCCGCGTTGGCCTCGACGGCCTCAGGGCCCTCCATCCGGTTCTTGGCGTGGCTGATCCGCGACAGCGCGGCGCGCGGCTGGACGAAGCTTTCGTCAACGTGCAATGACTTCAGCGCCTGCTTGACGATCGTCAGCTGGTCCGAGGAATCGTAGATGACGAAGTCGCGCGACAGCCCGATCGCGGGCGCTTCGCGGCGCAGCAGCCGTGCGCACAGCGAATGAAACGTCGACACCCACATGCCGCTGACGTCGGAGCCGAGCAGCGCCTCGACCCGCGCGCGCATTTCCTCGGCGGCTTTGTTCGTGAACGTGACCGCCAGCACCTCGTGCGGCTGCGCGTGGCCGTTGCCGACCAGGTAGGCGATGCGGCTGGTGATAACGCGCGTCTTGCCGGAGCCGGCGCCGGCGAGGATCAGCAGCGGTCCGTCGAGGTGCAGGACCGCTTCGCGCTGCTCAGGGTTCAGGCTGTCTAGGAACTGCATCGGGGACTAGGGGACATGGGGACATGGGGACTGGCGACTACGACCACGAGCGATCGTAGCATCGTCTTTGTCGCCGCGTAGTCCCTGGTCGCTAGTCCCCTGGTCCCAGTTCCCGACGTCATCACTCGACTGTCACTGACTTCGCGAGGTTGCGTGGCTGATCGACGTCGCAGCCTCGGCGGACGGCGATGTCGTACGCCAGCAACTGAAGCGGCACCGCCATCACGATCGGCGTCAGCAGTTCCGGCGTCCGCGGCACTTCCAGGACCAAGTCGCGGGAGCTGTCGAGGATCGATCGCAGCTTGTCGTCGCCGCGTGTGGTCAAGGCGATGACCGATCCACCCCGTGCCTTCACTTCCTGCATGTTGCCGATCATTTTCTCGAAGACGGCGTCGTGCGGCGCGATGGCCACGACCGGCATGTTCTCGTCGATGAGGGCAATCGGTCCGTGTTTCATTTCGCCGGCGGGATACCCCTCGGCGTGGATGTACGAGATTTCCTTCAGCTTCAACGCCCCTTCGAGGGCGATTGGATAGTTGATCCCGCGGCCGAGATACAGAAAATCGCTCCGGTTGTGGAACCTGGCCGCAACGTTCTCCACATCCGATGCGAGCTTCAACGTCTGCTCGAGCCAGTGCGGCAGCTGCAGCAGGGCCGCGATGTGATTCTTCGAGTCGTCGAGCGACAGCGTCCCCCGGATCTGGCCGAGTCGCAGGGCGAGCAGGTACAGCGCCACCAGCTGCGAGGTGAACGCCTTGGTCGAGGCCACGCCGATTTCCGGCCCTGCGTGCGTATAGATCGTCCCGTCGGTTTCCCGCGTCGCCATGCTGCCGACCACATTGCAGATCGCGATGCTCGCAGCGCCGTTTTTCTTCGCCTCTCGCAGCGCAGCGAGCGTGTCCGCCGTCTCGCCGGATTGTGTGATGACGACGGCCAGCATGTTGTTCGACACGATCGGGGAGCGATAACGATATTCAGAGCCGTAATCGACTTCGACCGGCAGGCGGGCGAGCTGCTCGATCATGAACTTGCCGATCAGCGCGGCGTGCCACGACGTGCCGCACGCCAGCACGGTGACGCGATCCATGGCAGCGAGCGTCGCATCGGGGATCTTCATCTCCTCCAGGAACACCTTCCCGGAGTCGAGCGAGACGCGCCCCAGAATTGTTTCGCGGGCGGCCGTCGGCTGCTCGAAGATCTCCTTGAGCATGAAGTGCTTGTAACCGGCCTTCTCCGCCATGATCGGGTCCCACAGGACCCGTTGCGTCGCCTTGGAGACGGGACGGGCGAAGAAATCGGTGAACTGGACCCCGGTCTTCGTGATGATCGCCATCTCCTCGTCGCCGAGGAACACGACGTCGCGGGTGTGGCTCAGGATGGCTGGAATGTCCGACGCGACGAAGAACTCGCCATCCCCCAGGCCCACGACGATCGGCGGGCCGTTCCGGACGGCGACGATCTTGTCCTGATCGTCGGCGGATATCAGCACGAGCGCGAACAGGCCGCGCATCAGCATCAGCGCCCGCCGCACCGCGTTCTCCAGCCCGTCGTCCTTCATCTCGCGCTCGACGAGGTGCGCGACGATCTCGGTATCGGTTTCGGTGACGAATTTATGGCCCTGTGCCTGCAACTCCTGCTTCAGATCGAGATAGTTCTCGATGATGCCGTTGTGGACCACGACGATCTTGCCCGTGCAGTCGCGATGGGGGTGGGCGTTCTCTTCGGTGGGCCGGCCGTGCGTCGCCCACCGCGTATGGCCGACGCCATAGTCGCCGGTCAGCGGCGCCGACCCGATGACCGTTTCAAGGTTCGAGAGCTTGCCGGCGCTCCGCCGAAGGTCCACACAGCCGTCGCGCACGACGGCGACGCCCGCCGAGTCGTAGCCGCGGTACTCGAGCCGCCGCAACCCGTCGATGAGCACGGGCACGACGTCCTTGGGTCCGATGTATCCGATGATCCCGCACATGTATGACTTCCACTTCTAATTTCTACGTTCAGACTTCAAAATTCCTACTTCTTGTTCTTCTTATCGACCCAACCTTCGATGTTACGTTGCTTTCCCGCGCTGACCGCGAGCGATCCTTCGGGCACGTCTTCGCGGATTGTCGTGCCGCTGCCCACATACGCACCGTTCCCGACCGTGACCGGTGCGATCAGCTGCGTATCGCTCCCGATGAACGCACCATCGCCGATCACCGTCTGGTGCTTCTGCGCGCCGTCGTAGTTGCACGTGATCGTGCCGGCACCGATGTTGACGTTCGCGCCGATGGTGGCGTCTCCCAGATAGGAAAGGTGCCCGGCCTTGGACCCGGCACCCAGCACGGTTTTCTTCAACTCGACGAAATTGCCGACGCGCGCGCCTTCGCGAACGTCACTTCCGGCGCGCAGATGAGCAAACGGTCCCACGGACGCGCCCGCCTCGACGCGAGATCCCGTGATCACGGAGTGGTTGAGGACCGTGACGCGATCGCCGATCTGCGAATCGATGATGCGCGCGCCGCTGTGGATTTCGCAGCCGCTGCCGATCGTCGTCCGTCCCTCGAGAAAGACGCAGGGGTGCAGGATGGTGTCCGGCCCGATCGTCACGTCGTCGTCGACGTACGCGGTGTCCGGATCGTCGATCGTGACGCCGGCGTCCATGAGTTGTGTCGCCTTTTCGTGTCGCACGATGGAGCTCACCGCCGCCAGCTCGCGGCGGCTGTTGATGCCTCGAATCTCGTCAGGATTCGAGACAGTGACGGTTTCGACCGTCCGGCCGGCCTGCCGGTAGATCGCGACGAGGTCCGGAAGGTAGTACTCACGTTGCGCGTTCTCGGACGCGATGCGCCTCAGCGCCTCGAACAGCCCTTCGAGCTCGAACGCATAGATCCCCGAGTTGATCTCTCGAATCGCCTGCTCAGCCGCCGTCGCGTCCTTCTGCTCGACAATGCGTGCAATCGGCTGGCCCGGGGATTCTGCGCGAACGATCCGCCCGTAGCCGTGAGGGTTTTCGACGATGGCGGTTACGACCGTAGCAGCCGCCCCCGTGGATGAGTGCCGTTCGACCAGTGTTTTCAACGTGTTAGTCGAGAGGAGCGGTACGTCGCCCGACAGCAGGATCAGCATGCCGCGCGCTCCGTCGAGCGCATCGGCGGTCGACATCAGCGCGTGGGCCGTCCCGAGCTGTGGTTCCTGAACCACAACGGTGAGCCCAGGCGTCGTGGCCAAGGCCCCGGTCAAGATTTCGGCCTGATGCCCAACAACGACTGTCGTCGAGCGAGGCCCCAGCGATCGAGCCGTGGTCAGCACGTAGTCGATCATGGGGCGCCCGGCCACGTGGTGGAGAACCTTGGGCCGCGCCGAGTTCATCCGGGTCCCCTTGCCGGCGGCCAGGACGACGATGTGGGTGTCGGACATGGTTGACCCGGGACCCGAAGGACCCGGGACAACTGATTATCGCGCCGTTCGCGTTTTCAGCGGGCGCCGAACCGACGAACGGGGCATCGACGGCGCTTCGATCGTCGCACGGAACGACTCATCGTCGTGCAGAGGCTCGAGATCCGGATCGTTCCGCGCGAGGGCGCGGTTCTCCGGGTTGAGCGCGATGGCGCGTTCGAGATGCGCGACCGCCTCGGCGTGCTCGTCCCGCTGAGCGTGCGCGACGGCGAGCATATAGATGGCGTGGTCGTTGTCGGGGTCTTCGTCGCGCACGAGGCGAAGATGTGCGATCGCCTGGTCGTACTGTCCGCCGTTGATGGCGAGCGTCGCCGCGTACAGGCGCTCGTCGATGGTCTGCGGATCTGGAACTCGAGGTGTCGCCTGGCGCTGGCAGACATTCAGGTAGAGGCGAACCCGTTCGTGCAACTCCTTCTCTTCGGGATACTGGCGCAGCACCGATTCCAGAATGGCGGAAGCCTGACGGTAATCGTGTCGCTGGAGCGCCTCGACACCGCGTTCGTACAAAGCCACCGCTTCGAAGTAGGTCGATCGTCTTTGCGGGCCTGCCTCGCCGGCGCGGCCGGCTGGCTGGGCGGTTTCCGGATCGGGTTTGCGGACAGACCGGGCGGATGACGACTCCGATGAGGTCTTCGTCGGTCGGGGTTGCGGCCGCGGCTGCTTGGCCATAAGGGCGCGCGAGACGGAAAATCGCGCCGAAAAGCGGCGGGTAAATTAACAGAAACGCCAGAGATCGGTCAAGGCGCTCGGTATTGGCTATTCGCCAGAATGTCTGAGCCCTTCGAGCGCCGCATAGACATCGTTCGTCGAAACACCATAGGTTTTCGCCAAAGCCGCTATGGTTTCGCGTTTAGTCGAGGTGTTAGGTATCGGATCGGATGACCTTATTTCTGGCATAACACCTATTTCGACGATGACTGTCAGCTCTCCTCTTGGCGGTTCGAGGCGTGGAAGTACCTCTGAAATTGGGCCTCTAACCAATTCTTCGTGCACTTTGGTCAATTCTCGGGCGACTACGACTTGGCAGTCGCCGGCTTTGTCTCGCAGAAACAAGAGAGTTCGCTGGATACGATGAGGCGCTTCAAAGAATACGGCCGTTCCTCCGATCGAAATCAGACGGTCGAACCACGCGTTTCTGTCTTTAGCCCGAATCGGGGGGAACCCGTGAAATGAGAACCCCTCGGTGGACAGGCCAGCCACAGCCATGGCCGCCGTTACAGCCGAGGCTCCAGGAATCGGTTCGACGCGGATCCCCGCACCAATCGCATCCCGGATCAGCCGCCCCCCGGGGTCTGAAATGGTCGGCGTTCCGGCGTCGGATACCAGCGCGATATTCTCCCCCCGCTCGAGCCGGGCAATCAGCGAAGGCGACTTCGAGGCTTCGTTGTGCTCGTGAAGGCTGGTTGTTGATGTGGTGATGGCGTGGCGGGCGAGCAGCTTAGCCGTGTGACGCGTGTCTTCGGCGGCGATGACGGACACCTCGCGCAGCACGCGCAGCGCCCGAATAGTGATGTCCTCGAGGTTGCCGATCGGTGTGGCGACCACGAACAGCGTGCCCGACATGTGGGGTGGGAAACGACACGTTTATTGTACCATTGGCGGATCTATGACGTTGGTCCCCGGCCGTTCGGTTCTGAAAAGATGATTGCTTCCGAGCCCCTGCCTCATTTCGTCGACGACCTGCTCGGTTACCTCCACGAGACGCATCCCACCCACGCCACCCTGGATGGTGTGCATACGCACGACGACCTCCTCGAGGACATGAGCCGGCAGGCAATCGACACCGAAACCCATGCGCTGGCTGGTTACCTTCGCCGGCTGGACGAAATCAACAAAGACGCGCTGACGCCGCTCGAGCGCCTCGAGCATCGCATGTTGACGGCGAACCTGCAGTCGCGCATGTTCGAGCTCGAGGCCGTTCGCACGTGGGATAAAAATCCTCAGTTCTACTCGGACCTCCTGGCGTCGAGTCTGGCCGGCCAAACGCTGTTCTCCCACGCGCCCGCATCCGAGCGTGCCCGCCGCGTGCTGTCGAAGCTGCGGCAGACGCCGCGCCTGATCCAGGCGGCCCGTGACAACATCAAGGATCCGCCAGGCATCTACGTCAAGGTCGGTATCGAGACGATGCGCGGCGCGTTGAAGTTCATCGAGGACGAGCTGCCGCGAGCGTTCAAGGACGTAGACGACCTCCACCTGCTCGGCGACCTCGCGGACGCGCAGACTGAAGCCTCGCAGGCGGTCGGATCCTACGTCCAGTACCTCGAGGACGAAGTCGCGCCGAAAGCACGCGCCTCCTTCCGGCTCGGAAAAGAGCGCTTCGAGCAGAAGCTTCGCCTGGAAGAGGGGCTGTCGATGCCGGTCGACCGGCTGCTCGCCATCGCGACCCGCGAGTTGAAAGCGACGCAGGAAGCCTTCAAGGCGCTCGCCGGACGGATGAACGGCGGCGATCCGCTCGACACGTGGGCGCGCACGAAGGCGGAACACCCGGCTCCCGGCGAGCTCGTCGCCAAGGGCCGGGAGCAGCTCGACGAGCTGGCGACGTTTCTCGAGCGCCAGTCAATCGTCACGCTGCCGCCCGGCGAAAACATCACCGTCGCCCCCACCCCCGATTTCTATCGGTGGTCGTTTGCCAGCATGTGGACGCCAGGGCCGTTCGAAACCAAGCCGACGCGCGCCTACTACTATCTGACCGACGTCGACCGCTCCTGGTCGCCCGAGAAGCAGGACGAGCACCTCCGCGACTACAACTATCCGACGCTCTGGTCGATCTCGATTCACGAGGTGTACCCGGGACACTTCCTCCACTATCAGCATCTGCGACGCGTCGAATCGAAGGCGCGCAAGTCGATCATGTTCGCGCCGGCCTCATTCGTGGAAGGCTGGGCGCATTACTGCGAGCAGATGATGATCGAGGCCGGGTTCGGGCGGCAGGAACAGGGCATCAAGCTCGGACAACTCGCCGAATCGCTCATCCGTCTGGCGCGTTTCGTCGTCTGCATCAAGCTGCACGCCGAGGATATGTCGGTCGAGCAGGGCGTGCGATTCTTCCGCGACGAAGCGTTCATGGAAGAAGCCAGTGCCCGGCGCGAGGCCGAACGCGGGACCTTCGATCCAACCTATCTGGTCTACAGCGTCGGCAAGCAGATGCTGCTCAAGCTCCGCCAGGACTGCAAGCAGCTGCAAGGCAAGTCGTTTTCGCTGCGGTCATTCCACGACACGCTGCTCGCCCAGGGCACCGCGCCCTTCTGGTTGCATCGCCAGCTGATGCTCGGCGACGAGGGCGACCTGCTCGATTAGGCCCGCGGGACCAACGACGAAGGACCACCAGTAATGCCGCTGTACGAATACGAGTGCGAAGCCGGACATCGCTTCGAGAAGATTCAGAAGTTCTCGGATCCGCCAATCGAGAAGTGCCCGACCTGCGGCACTTCGGTCCACAAGCTGATATCGTCGCCCGCGTTTCATCTCAAAGGCACCGGCTGGTACATCACTGACTACGCCAGAAAAGACAAGGACACGAAGGAGACAAAGGACACAAAGGAGGCGAAGGACACGAAGGACACGAAGGAGAGCGGAGAGCCGAAGGGAAGCTCAGGGAAGGAAAGCACGGATTCGAAGGATACGAGCACGAAGGAAACGCCCGCCGCGAAAACCTCGGACACGTCGTCGTCCACGACGACACCATCCACGTCGGCAGCGAAGGATTCTTCGAAGGGTACGTAGAGTCCGGCTTTAGCCGGACCCGGAATCTACCGTTTGCCGGCCAGCGCCTGCAGATCGAGCGACACGAGATATTCCGAGAACTTGTCGGCGAGATCCGGCCGGCGCAGCGCGAAGTAGACCACCGCTTTCAGGAACCCCAGCTTGTTGCCGGTGTCGTGGCGCACGCCTTTGACTTCGCAGGCGTAGATGGGACGCGTCTTCAGCAGCTCGCGCAGCCCGTTGGTCAGCTGGATTTCTCCGGTCCGATCGCTCTTGGTCGCCGCCAGGGCCGGGAAGATGTCCGGCGTCAAAACGTAGCGGCCGATGATCGCGAGGTCGGAGGGGGCTTCTTCGCGCGTCGGTTTCTCCACCAGATCGCGCACGCGGTAGATCCCGTCGCCGAGATGCGCGTCCGGATCGATCGCGATGACGCCGTAGCTCGAGATGTCTTCGCGCGGCACGCGTTCCACGGCCAGCACGGGACCGTCGAGGCGCTCGAAGGCGTCGATCAGCTGCTTGATCGCCGGCGGGTCGGCGTCGATGACGTCGTCGCCGAGGATGACCGCAAACGGCTCGTTGCCGACGAGCTCGCGTGTCACGAGCACGGCGTGGCCGAGGCCGAGCGGCTCGCCCTGCCGCACGTAGGCGAAGTTGATCAAGTTGGAGATCTTGCGGATTTCCGCAAGCTGATCCCGCTTGCCGCGCGCCTCGAGAAAGGTTTCGAGCTCCACCGACACATCGAAGTGATCTTCGATGGCGTTCTTGCCGCGACCGGTGACCAGGATGATGTTGTCGACTCCGGAGGCCACGGCTTCCTCGACGCCGTATTGAATAATCGGCTTGTCGACGAGCGGCAACATCTCCTTCGGCTGCGCCTTCGTGGCTGGCAGGAAGCGGGTACCGAGACCGGCGGCCGGGAACACGGCCTTGCGCACTGAAGGCATGCCGGAATCGTAACGTACAATAGTGCGGCAAGGCAGCATGCTCGACCCCGCTTACATCCGCGATCACATCGACGAAGTCCGTACAGGTCTGCGCAACCGCGGCCTCGATCCCGACAAGGCGCTGGAAGAGATCGCGACGCTCGAGACCGCGCGGCGTCGGATCATCCCGGAACTCGAGGGGCTGAAGCGTCTGCAGAACACGTCGGGCGACGAGATTGCGCGGGCGAAGCGCCAGGGGAAGGACACCGCGCCCGTGCAGGAGGCGAACCGCGCGCGGGCGCAGCAGATCAAGCAGATGGGCCTGCAGCTGGACTCCATCGAGCACCAGCGCGAGTCGGCCGTCATCGTCCTGCCCAATCTGCCGCACCAGTCCGTGCCGGTTGGCAAGACCGCGGCCGACAACGTGGAGGTCCGGCGCCACGGGCAGCCACGCGCCTTCGATTTCACGCCGGTTGCACACTGGGATCTCGGGCCGGCGCTCGGCATCATCGACTTCGAGCGCGGGACGAAGATTGCGGCGGCGCGCTTTTCGGTGTTGAGCGGCGCTGGGGCGCGCTTGTCGCGCGCGCTGATCAACTTCATGCTCGACTTGCACACCCGCGAGCACGGCTATCGCGAAATCGTGCCGCCGTATATGGCCAACAGCGCTGCGCTGCACGGCACGGGGAACCTCCCGAAGTTCGAGCAGGACTTGTTCAAAATCGCCGGCGACTGGGACCTGTATCTGGTGCCGACTGCCGAAGTGCCGTTGACCAATCTCCATCGCGGCGAAATCCTCGACGGCCGCGAACTGCCCATTCGCTATACGGCGCACACGCCGTGTTTCAGGAGCGAGGCGGGATCCTACGGCCAGGACGTGCGCGGGCTGATCCGGCAGCACCAGTTCGACAAAGTGGAACTGGTCAAGCTCACGACGCCGGAGCAGTCTTACGCCGAGCTCGAAACGCTCACGCTCAATGCGGAGGAAGTGCTCAAGCGTCTCGAGCTGCCATATCGCACCATATTGCTGTGCACGGGCGACATGGGCTTCGCCTCGGCGAAAACCTACGACATCGAAGTGTGGCTGCCGAGCCAGCAGATGTACCGCGAGATCTCATCCTGCAGCAACACCGAAGCCTTCCAGGCGCGCCGCGCGAACATCAAGTACCGCGCCGGCGGTTCGGGCAAGGCGGAATTCGTGCACGCGTTGAACGGCTCGGGCCTCGCCGTTGGCCGCACGCTGATTGCGATTCTGGAGAACTATCAGCAGAAGGACGGTTCGGTGACGATCCCGGACGCGCTGCGCCCGTACATGGACGGCCGATCGACGATCGCGAGATAGCAAGACCAGCGGCAGATGCTGAAAGTCGAGCTTCACGCCCATACCGCAGACGATCCAGTCGATCGCATTCCTCATACGGCACTCCAGCTGATCGACCGCGCGGCGCAACTGGGCTATGGTGCGCTCGCGATTACGCTGCACGAGCGTCAGCTCGATGTGGCTCCGCTGGCGCCTATTGCGGCCGAACGCGGACTGACGCTGATTCCTGGCGTCGAGCGGACGATCGAGGGTCGCCACGTCCTGCTCTTGAACTTCCGCCACGGCGCCGAGGACGTCAACACATTCGACGATCTCGCGCGGCTGCGACGGCGTGAGGCGGGGCTGGTCGTGGCGCCGCACCCGTTCTTTCCGCTGGGAAGCTGCCTTCGCGGGTGCATGGACCGCCACGCGGCGCTCTTCGACGCCGCCGAAGTCAACGCGATGTTCACGAACATCGTGGACTTCAACCGGCGCGCGAAGCGCTGGGCCGATCGGTACGGCAAGCCGCTTGTCGGCAATGGCGACATCCACCGGTTGCGTCAGCTCGGCACGACGTATTCACTAGTTGACGCCGAGCCGGACCCCGACGCCATCTGCGCCGCGATCGCGGCCGGCCGCCTCCGCGTCGAGAGCCGGCCGATGCCCTGGAGCGACATTGCGTATGTCCTCGGCGGACTGATGCTTGGTGACATCGTGCGCTGGTGGGAGACTCCTACTCGGCGAACGGCGACGATCGGGCGGCGATGACAAGAGGGTTGGAACTATTGCAATTCGCTGAGCAGCGATTGTGCGGCCTGCAGGTCGGGCGTATCGAAGCCCTCGCTGAACCATTCGCAGATCGGCGCCAGCGTGGTGCGCGCCGCGTCCCGGTGGCCTGCTCGGAGCAGCCGCGCCAGGCTCGTCGCCGCTCTCAACTCCAGTCCCTTCGCGTGCTGCATCCGGGCGATTTGAAGCGCTCGCCGAAGGCAATCCTCAGCAGCCTCCGAGGCGTGGTCGTGCGCCAGTAACTCGCCTTTGATCCGATACAGCTCCGCCTCGCAGAAATGCTCGTCGGAGCGGGTGACCGCGTCAGCCGCCTCGTCCAACGCGTGCAGGCCGTCAACCGTGCGTCCTGCGGCGCCGTATGCCTCGGCCATCAACACAAGATAGTACGCGCGTTGCTGTTCGGTCTCGACGGTCCGGTGCGCCGCCAACCCGGCGCGCATCTGCGCGCACCCTTCGTCGGTTTCCCCCTGCATCGCACGCGCCCATCCGCGCATGATTGAGCCGATTCCTGCGTAGTAGGGCAATCCGTGCTCGTCGGCGTGAAACAGCATCTTGTCCGTCATGTCGATCACGCGCGCCGCGTTGCGGTGAAACGCCTCGAGGGTAACCGCGATCGAGAGCGCATTGCACAGCCCCAGGGGATGGCGCATCTGTTCGGCGACGCGGAGGCCTTCGAGGGTCAGCGCCTGTGCCTGGTTCGGATAGCCGAGATACGACAGAACGCGTCCGAGATGCATGCGATTCAGAATCGCGCCATACAGGAAGGCATGCGCGGCATGACGCTTCGGGTCGTACAGATCGAGCGACCGCGCGAGGTGTTCGCGCGAGCCCGTGAAGTCGCCGATGAACTGGAGACTGAGCCCCAACGCCCAGTGCGCCTGCACCAGCAGCGCGCCGTCGGCGGCGCGCTCCGCCTGCTGCAGGCTCTGATCGGCAAAATAACGGGCCTTTTCGTACTCGGCGCGAACGACCGACACGATCGACAAACCAAACAGCACCCGAAACTGCTGCACGCCATCGCCCACCTGCTCGCACAACTCCTGGGCTCGCAGGAACGTACGCAGCGTGTCGGTTGCCGCAAACCCCTTGATGGTCATCAGCGATGGACCGAGGGTCATCAGGAGCTTAAGCTCCTGCCGCGCACGCTGGGGGGCGTCCCGCGTCCGCCGGTTCATGTCGAGGCCCCGCTGACAGAGCGAGACCGCTTCCTGATTCGCAAAAATCCGAGCGGCATTTCTGGCTGCCTTGAGGAAATAGTCCGACGCCTGCGTCCAGTCGCGCGCCGCCTGAAACAAAAACGCCAGCTCGGATGCGACCTCGGCACTGTCGTCGCCGTAGAACGCCAGTAAGGCCGAGGCAACCGCGGCACTCAACGCCGCCCGGCGACTTGGTGTCAGCGTTTCGAAGAGCGCGTTCTGATACAGCACGTGCACGAACCGGTACCTGAGCGTCAGCGTATGGTCGGGAAGTTCCTCTTCCTCGCGGAACGACACGAATCCATGGGTCTGGTCGAGTGATTGCAGCCGCTCTTCCACGTCTCCGGGATCCAGCGCGAGCGCGCGAGCGACGACGGCGGAATCGAAGGTATAGCCTTGCGCGCTGGCGGCCAGCAGCAATCGTCGATCGGCGTCGCCGAGTTGCGCGATCTTGCGCTGGATCATGCTGCGGACGCTTGCCGGGAGGTCGGTCTCGATTTCGGGGACCGTCTGCACCAGCGCCCAGCGGCCGTCGTGCTCGCCGATCACTTTCTTGTCGCGCAGGTAGCGGACGACGTCCGTCATGAAGAGCGGGTTGCCTTCGGTCTTCGTGTGAATCAACGACGCAAACTGACCGGGGAACCGATGATTCGGGAATTCCAGCGCGAGATACTGGTCGACATCCTCGCCCGTCAGGAATTCGAGCGGCAGCACCTGACACACGCCGCGCGCCTGCAGGTCCAGCGCCACGGGCAGGAACGGATGCTTGCTGAGCAGCATCTCGGATGAACGATAGGTCGCAATCGCCAGCAGCTGCACCGCGGACAGCTTCGTCGCGATGTACGCGATGATGTCGACGGTCGACGTGTCGGCCCAGTGCAAATCGTCGAGGAAGAGAAGCAGGGGGGCGTCCGTCGAGATCTCGCGCAGAAATGCCGCCAACTCGCGCTTCATTCGCTCCTGCGAGACGGCCGGCGACTCGGTCATCATGCGTTCAACCGACGCGTCGAGCGATATCGCGAGCTGTACGTACCAGGACGGTGCCACAGCCTTCATCACGCGCCCGACAGACGGGTTGCCCCGTATCAAGCTGTCGAGCGCTTCCAGAAACGGCAGATACGCCTCGGCGCCGGCGAGGCGTTCCGAGCAGCGCCCGCGGGCGATCAGGCAGGCTGGGTGCTCAGACTGCAGCTCCGCCAGGAAGTCCTCGACCAACGTGGTCTTGCCGAGGCCGGCTTCGCCCGTCACGCAGAGCACTAGACCCTGCCCCGCAGTGGCCGACCGAAAGGCGGTGCGCAGTTGTGCCCGCTCGGTGGACCGCCCCACGGTCTTCCGCGCGGCGAGCGCTGTGGATGACTTCGTGACGACCTGAGAGACGACGTGTGTGGGCGGCTCGCCGCCGCCCAGCGCTATCGCGACATCGGCCGCGCTCGGGCGCCGGAGTGGATCCTTCTCGAGCATGCTGAGGATCAGCGCCTCGAGCGCCGGTTGGACGGCGGGATTCAGGCTTGTCGGTGCAGGTGGCTGGTCCCACACGATTTGATACATGATCGCCACTTCAGAACCGGCTCTAAACGGACGCCGACCGGTCGCCATCTCGTAGAAAATCGCACCGAGAGAAAAGATGTCAGACGCGCTGCCGACGCCTTCCGCTTTGATCTGTTCCGGCGACATGTAGGCGATGGTGCCCACGAGCGTGCCCGGCCGGGTGTGAATGGCCGTATCGGCCATCGAGTCAGTGGACGCCTCGTTGGCGCTGAGCCGGGCCAGCCCGAAGTCCAGCACCTTGGCGTAGCCGTCATCGCGCACCATGATGTTTTCGGGTTTGACGTCACGGTGAACGATACCGGCGTCGTGCGCGACGGCGAGTGCGCTGGCGATTTGTCGCCCGACCGGGACGACCGAGTGGAGGCCTTGTGGCCCGCCGATCAGGTGTCTGAGCGTCCGCCCCTTGACGAATTCGAGAACGATGAAGCGTCCAACGTCGGCTTCACCGATTTCGTAGATGGTGACGATGTTGGGATGGTTGAGGGCCGAAACGGCACGCGCCTCCTGCTCGAAGCGCCGGAGGCGCGCGAGATCCTTGGTGAGATCGGCAGGGAGCACTTTGAGCGCGACGAGTCGTTGAAGACGCGTGTCTTCGGCGAGATACACTTCCCCCATCCCGCCTGAGCCCAGGATCGAGAGGATACGGTAGTGTGAAATGTTCGACGAGATCACACGGGCACGCCACTCATGAGGCCAAGAACCGAAAGATGCGACTGGCAGCGTAACAGAATTGCCGACGAGCACATTCGACGATCTCGCGCTAGGGATGTTCGTGCGCCTCGTGCATGAGGCGGACTGTTTCAGCGTCAGGCTCGCCGTGAAAATACTTGTCGATGATGCGGTGAAATACCGATCCGGCCGGAGACACCGAGGCGAACAGCGTCGCGCAGGATCGCAGCTTCATGTCGTCCGGAGAGCCGAAGATGTCCGCGGCGGAAAGGCCTTCGATGCGGACGGCGGCCGCGGCGCACTCCCGCAAACGCGGCCCGAGCAGTGGATGCGCGAGAAACGCCCTCGCTTCGACCACACTCTTCACCGCGTATCGCTTCGACGTCGGGCTGACCCCCAGACCGTCGAATTGCGGGAAGATGTACCACATCCAGTGCGACCGCTTCCGGCCGCTTCGGATCTCGGAGAGGGCCTCTTCGTAGTCATGCTCCTGAGCCCGCACGAAGCGCTGCAAATCGTACGGGTCCGCCATCGACTCAAGATTACTCTCGTATCCGATCGACCCGTATAATCACCGCCCCACTACCAGGAGAGCGCCGTGAGCGAATCCGATGAAGACTTCGCCTCGATGTTCGAGGCGTCGCTTCAAGCGAAACATGTTGGCAAAGGCCAGACCATCGAAGGCACGATCGTCGCGATCGGCGCGGAGGTCGCGTTCGTCGATGTGGGCGGCAAGGGCGAGGCCCTGATCGAAATTGCCGAGCTGAAGAACGACGAGGGCGCGCTCGAGGTCGCCGTCGGCGACCGTATCCAGGCGGTGGTGACGTCGACGGAGGGCGGACTGACGCTGTCCCGCAGGCTGGCGCGTGGGGCCGCGACCCACAAGCAGCTCGAAGACGCGTTCCATAGCCGGCTCCCCGTCGAAGGCAGGATCGAACGCGACGTGAAAGGCGGATACGAGGTGCGCATCGGCGGCCAGCGGGCGTTCTGCCCGTTCTCGCAGATCGATACCGTCCGCACAGCCGATCCGGCGCAGCACGTGGGGCGTGTCTACGAGTTCCGGATCGTCGAATACAAAGAAGGCGGTAGGAACATAGTCGTCTCGCGGCGCGCGCTGCTCGAGGAGCAGCAGCGAGCCGGCGCTGCCGGCGTCCGTCGATCGATCGTGGCCGGCGCCGTCTTGACGGGCCGCGTCGCCTCGGTGCGCGAGTTCGGCGCCTTCGTCGACTTGGGCGCTGGCGTGCAGGGCCTGCTCCACGTCTCGGAAATGGGATGGTCCCGCGTGTCGGACGCGTCACAGGTGGTGACGCCCGGTCAGGAGATCACCGTCAAAGTACTGCGCGTCGACGACAGCACGCAGAAAATCGCCCTCGGATTGAAGCAGCTCACCGCCGATCCCTGGACCGCCGTGGAGTCGACCTACGGGGTAGGCCAGGTGCGAATCGGCCGCGTGACGCGTCTCACCGAATTCGGGGCGTTCGTCGAGCTCGAGCCGGGTATCGAAGGATTGGCGCACGCGTCTACGTTCGCCCCGACGGGCCACTCGAAAGGGTGGTCCCGATCGGTCGCCGTCGGCATGACGGCGTCGTTCGAGATCCTCAGCATCGATCTCGAGAGGAAGCGCATCGGCGTGGCACTCGTCGAAGAGGGCTCAACGCGGGAAGCCGGTGCTGCGCCGCCGAAATCCGAAGTCGCGCCCGGCGCGCGGGTCACCGGAAAGGTCGAGCGCCACGAGAAATTCGGAGTGATCGTGTTCCTCGCCCCGGGCCGCACGGCGCTGATGCCGTTGAGCGAGACCGGCCTGGCGAGGGAAGCCGATGTCGCGAGGGCGTTTCCAGTTGGCTCGGACGTCGAGGTCGTCGTCCTCGAGGCTGACTCGTCGGGCCGCCGCATTCGCGTCAGCCGCAAGGCGGTCCTGGACGCGCGCGAAGCGGACGAAGTACGTGAGTACGCCGAACGCGCGGATGCCGCGCCGGCGGACGCGTTTGGATCGCTTGCCGAGAAACTCCGGGGCGCGCTCAAACCTCGGGAGAAGTAATGGAGGTCACGATGAAACGGATGCTTGCGATTGTGGCGTGTGCTCTGCTGGCTGCCGTGATGATACGGGCGCAGTCGTCGTCGTCGCCGACGCCTTACAAGGTCGTGTTCGACCTGACGACCGACGATCCGCAGGACCAGGCCGCGGTGCTTCGCTGGCTGCGCGAAGTCGCGTCGGTCAACCCGCAGAACGACATGGAAGTCGTGATGTACGGGCGCGGCCTCGCGCTCGTCGTCTCTGGACGCTCGACGCTCGGCGACGAGGTCAAACAAGCGATCGGCCGTCCGCACGTGTCGTTCAAGGTGTGCGAGATCGCGATGCGCAACCAGAAACTGGAGAAAAGCCAGTTGCTGCCGAACGTCGGGACCGTACCGGACGGCATCGGCGAGATCGTGGCGAAACAAAAGGCAGGGTGGGGCTACATCAAGGCCGTGGCCCACTGAATCGCGCGCTGCCGATCTGCGCATTCCTGCCCGCTCCGCGTGGCAGCTTTGGCCGCCCGATGACGAGATTGAGGGTTCCGGCCTGCGGTGCTATCGACGAGCTTAGCGGTTGCTCGGGCAACCCACGTCTCGCCTTTGGCTTATAGGCGGTCAATCCGTTATCTGACACGGGCACTCTATTTGCTCTTAAGAGACTCAAGAGTTCCAACGTCTCCCCGAGGAGGACATCGGTGCGCGTGAACGGGCCATCCAAGCCGCCGCGATCGATTCGATATGAGCTTTCCGCGGATCGAAAGCTTCAACGGCTTTCGCTCAGGAGGATATCGGTGCCGGCGAAAAAAGCGAAAGCCAGGAAGGCGACGCGGTCGATTCGTCCCACGATTCGTCCAAAGAGCGCCGCGCCAATAGCTGACGCCAAAGCTGTCCGGGCGCTCACACCTCGGGCGGTTTTCGCTGGAGCCATTTGCGTCATGGCTGCCGCCGTGCTGATCGCGGCGCGGCAGCCATCCCAGCAAACGGAGGCCGCGGGCATCAGCGCGCCGCTGAAGGCCATCCTGCCGGAAGAAACCGCGCTGCCGAAACCGAGCACACCGCCGGTCGCAGCCATCTTGTCGGCAGCAAGCGTGTCAACGGAAGTTGCGCCGCCGGCCCGCCTTGAAACGAAGAAGAGTGTCCCGCCCAAGCCAGCGACGGCAGCTGTGGTCCGCACGTCTGGCGCGGATACATCAGTCGCGAAAGCAACATCAGCCGAATCCGCCAAGGTCGCGGCGGCTGAACCCGCATCGAATGCAAGGGCGGATACAACGACGACGCACACGGCGGCCGTCGAACCGGCATCGAATGCTGGCAGTCTGACCGCAACGGCCGTCACGATCACAGGGTGTGTCGCGAACGATGAAGAGACGTTCTGGTTGAAAGACACGTCCGGTGCGGACGCGCCGAAGTCACGGAACTGGAAATCGGGTTTTCTGAAGAAACGCCCGGCGTCGATCGCGCTCCTCGATGCGACGCACGCCCTGAAGCTGCCCAACTACGTCGGGCAGCGAGTTGCGGCCACCGGCACGCTCGTCAACCGCGAGATGCGGGCGCACTCGCTGCAGCGGGTGGGGTCCTCCTGCTCATAGACGATCGCTGTCAGTTTTTCCACCACGTCCTGAGCGTGCCGCTCGAGTCGAACCAGAATCGGCGTTCTGTCCACCCCAGCGCGAACAGCGCGAGATTCTGATCGTAGTACTTGGATGGCCTGCCATAGAGGCCGGTCCTCGAATCGAGCGCCGAGCGCAGTCGACCGGACTGCGCGTCTGCGAGTTTCTTCTCGCCGATCGCGGAAAGATAGGGAAGCAGCGCGGCGGAGAAACCGACGGGTCCGTTCGGGACCTCGACGCTGCCATCGCGCCTCACTTTTTCGGGAGGAGCTGCGTTCTTCCGAAGCCAATCGGCCATCCCTGAAAGCGAACGCAATATCGCATCTCGTCCTGGTGCGGCGGGGTCGAGCATGCCGGCCCACAAATACACGCGAATGGCATCGTAGCTGCCGGCGTCGGACGCGCTGAAGCTTCTGCCAGGTGCGAAATCGACCCAATCGGTCGCGAACCCATGAGGCGCTGAGGCGCTCACCAGTATCGAAATGCGCTGCGCAATCCGTTCCCACGGTCCGTCGGGCAGCAGGTGGCCGAGCCCTACGAACACCTGCAGCGGCAGGTAGCTCGCGTTCAATCGAATCGCATCGTCCTGGCGAAATCCTTTCGGTGCAGGCATGAGGACAGGGCCGATACCTCCGATGTCGGCAACTTCCTCGGCTGCGATCCGTTTCGCCAGCGAGCGTCCGATCGCTGTGTAGCGTTGGTCATTCCAGGCTCGTCCGGCTTCGAGCAGCACATACGCCATCCACACGTCGGCGTCGGCCGCGGCGTTGGTGTCGAGCACTCCCCATCGATCGCTGCTGTCGCGGCCCCACAGCCACGCCGGCAGCTGAGCTGTCAGATCGCCGGCGGCGAGGTTCAACTCGGTCCAGCGAAGCAACCCGTCGAAGCGCGATCGATCATTGGCAACCAGCGCAAAGAACATCGCATAGGCTTGCGCCTCGGACGTGGTCCGATCTCCAGTATCGCGATCGATGACGCGGATCTGGTTGTCGAGAAAGGCGCGTACATAGCTTTGATATAAGGCAGGCCATGTCGGTCCGGCGCAGTCGACTTCCACAGCGGCGACCAGCATCAAGCTCATCAGCGCCCGTGCGCTGAGCCGCGTACAGATTGAAAAAAACTTGAATACCACGCAGACCTCGATCCGAGTCGCGGCTATAAACTAGCAGTCTCGCCGACTCGAGGGAACGATGAAAGAGCCGCGACCCCACAATCGTTCGCGGCGAGCCGACCGCTCGAACTCGGAGCGGCCAACGTCACAATCATCGCGCTGAAACGAGGCTTCCCGTGGGACGGGTCAGATCTCGCGTCGCGATCGCGGTCGTCGCCGCAGTCGTCCTGACGCCGCTTCTGACGCTACCGCTTGGCTGGCAGGAGCAGGCCGTTTTCGCGACGGCGCTAATCCTCATCGCCGCGGTCCTCAATCGCACGCTTCACACCACGACCATCACGCTGGTGCTGATGGCGATGTCAGTATTCAGTACGCTCCGCTACGGCTATTGGCGCACGACACAAACCTGGGACGGCATCACAAGCGCAGGTCACTTCCAGCAGTCGGACACGATCTTCGTTCTCCTGATGTTGGCTGCCGAGTTCTACGCGTTTACGATGCTCATTCTCGGGTATTTTCAGACCCTTCGTCCGTTGCGGCGCCAGCCAGCCGCGCTACCGGGCGATTCCCTGACGTGGCCTTTGGTCGACGTCTTCATACCGACTTACAACGAGCCGCTCACGGTCGTGCGCGCGACGGTGCTTGGCGCGCTCGCGATGGACTATCCCGCCGGCAAGATGCGCGTGGCGCTGTTGGACGACGGCAACCGGGAGGAATTCCGAGAATTTGCGGCGGCGGTGGGAGTCGCGTATCTGGCGCGCGCCTGCAACACGCACGCGAAGGCGGGCAACATCAACAACGCGCTCGCCCACACGAATGCTGAGTACGTCGCGATCTTCGACTCGGATCACGTGCCGACCCGCACGTTCCTGCAGACGACGCTCGGCTGGTTCGGCCGGGATCCGCGGCTCGGCCTCGTCCAGACGCCGCATCATTTCTATTCGCCCGATCCGTTCGAGCGCAATCTCGGGCGGTTTCGTCGCGTTCCCAATGAAAGCGAATTGTTCCACCGCCTGATCCAGGACGGCAACGACCTCTGGAACGCGAGTTTTTTCTGCGGCTCCTGTGCGGTGCTGCGCCGCGCGGCGCTCGACGCCATCGGCGGCGTTGCCGTCGAGACGGTCACCGAGGATGCGCACACGGCCTTGCGGATGCAGCGCCGCGGATGGAACACGGCGTACATCAACTTGCCGCAGGCGGCCGGCCTCGCGACGGAGAGCCTGGCGGCACACATCGGCCAGCGCATCCGCTGGGCGCGCGGCATGGTGCAGATCCTGCGTCTCGAAAATCCGCTCCTTGGCCCTGGTCTGACGATTCCCCAGCGCCTGTGCTACTTCAACGCCGCCGCGCACTTCCTGTTCGCAGTGCCGCGGCTGGTCTTTCTCACCATTCCGCTGGTCTACCTGCTGTTGGGTATGGTGAATATCTACGGTCACTCACTGGCCGTGTTCGCCTACGCGCTGCCGCACATCGTGCTCTCGAACATGACGAACGCGCGTGTTCAGGGGCGCCATCGATTCTCGTTCTGGAGCGAAGTCTACGAAACCGTGCTGGCGCCGTATGTCCTCGCCCCCACGCTGCTTGCGCTGATCAGTCCGCGCCTCGGCAAATTCAACGTGACGAGCAAAGGCGGCGTCATCGATCGCTCGTATTTCGATCGCCGCATCGCGCTGCCATTCCTGTGCCTGCTGGTGCTCAATATCGCGGGCCTGTTCGCCGCCGGCCGGTTGTGGGCAACCGATCCCGCTCACCACGATACCGTCATCATGAACGCGGCATGGACCCTCTATAACGTCCTCGTTCTGTCGGTCGCGGCATCGGTCGCCTGGGAGGCACGTCAGCGCCGCGCCGACGCCCGGGTGGACGTGCCGGTGGGTGTGACCCTGATCACCGAGGACGGTCGCTGCCTCACGGCGACGGCGCGCAATCTTTCGCGAGGAGGCGTCGCGGCACATCTGGCAACTCGCGCGCGCCTCCAGGAAGGCGAGTTCGTGGTCGCCGTCTTTGAACACGAGGGATCGCGGTGCGAGATCGGTGCGCGCGTCGCACACTCCTCGGGCGTCACGCAGCACCTGACGTTTGCCGCGCTCGGACTGCCGGAGGAGGCGTACTTGGCGCGCCTCATGTATTCGCGGCCCGAGGCCTGGCTGTCCTGGCACGCGTCGCGGCCGGTCGATCGTCCTCTGAAAAGCCTGCTGCGCGTTGTCTTGCTTGGTTTGCGCGGCCTTGTGTTCGTGCCGCTTGCTGTGTTCTCGCGAGGGCCTGTCGCGCGACGCCGGCGGAAGCGTGCGCCGGCCGTCGCGGCGCTTGTCCCGTTGTTGGGACTGCTGACACCCGCACGTCTCGACGCGGCGGGCCAGCAAGGTGCCGGCGCAGCGGCAGGCAGTTCGCGATCGACGACGTTTCAGGAAGTCTACGAGCTCAGCGCCATCGGCGCCCCGAACGGCATCACGCTGGAGGGCGTCGGCGTCTCTCAGAATCTGTTCTTTGGCGTGCCGCTCACGAAGGTCATCACCAGCGCGACGCTGGGCCTTCGCTACACGTCGCGGATGACGGGTGACGGCACGTTGCTGCTCTGGCTGAACGGCACTCGTCTGGGGACGTTGAAATTCACGCCCGGCACGGATGCGCAGGCGGAGGTCACGCTGCCCACCGATCTGCTGAACACGGATAACACGCTCACTCTCCGGCTCGCGAACTGTGACGGGTGTGGGGAGAATCAACTGCCCGCGATTACGATCGACGCCAGGAGCACGCTTGCAATCGGCGGCTCGAAACTCCCGCTGCCGAACGATCTGTCGCTGCTGCCGGTTCCGTTTGTCGATCCGACCGGCGAGCGCTCGTGGCAGCTGCCAGTGGTGTTTTCCAACCTCCCCGATCCCACGACGCTGCAGGCGGCCGCCATCGTCGCATCCTGGTTCGGCGTGTTTTCGGACGTTCGCGGCGTCCGGTTTCCAGTGCGTGTCGGGGATCTTCCCGAAGGAAATGCGGTGGTGCTCGCGTTGAGTGGTTCCAACCTCGCGGCGCGCCTCTCCGTTCCGAGACAATCAGGATCGCTCGTCGCGGTCCGCGAGAATCCGCGAGATCCCTATGGCGCATTACTGATCGTCGCCGGTGACGACGCAGGAGATCTGCTTGCGGCAGCTCGCGACCTCGTCACCCGCCAGCGGTTTCCTCAGGATGCCAGCTTCATCGCGCCGCGCGACGTGCACACGCCCGTCCTTGAGAGGCGATCCGCGCCGAGGTGGCTGGCCACTGACAAGCCCGCGGCGATCGGCATGTACACGAGCGCCGACCGCTTGAGGCTTCAGGGCTCCGGGTCGGTGAACATCTATTTCCGGTTGCCGCCTGATCTCTTTCTCCGTGCCCGATCCACGGTTCCACTGTTGCTCAAGTTCGAGTACGCCGGCGCGGCGCGAGGTAGCAACCCGGCGGCCCACATCCGCCTGAACGGACAGGACGTGGACACCATTCGCCTGCGCTCATCGGCCGCCCGCGTCGAGCGCGCGGACGTCGTCAGGCTTCCAACTGGAACGCTTCGAGCGTACGCCAACACGCTGACAGTGGATTTCGACTTCGGACGTCACAACCAGCCGATCGACATCGTGCAGTCCGTCGCCATTCATCGCGATTCATCGATCGACCTGCGAGGTCTTCCACATGCCGTTGTGTTGCCTCGACTCGAGCTGTTTGCGGACGCCGGGTTTCCGTTTACTGAGTGGCCCGACCTGGGCCGAACTGCTGTCGTGCTCCCGAACGCGCCCACTATCGCGGATGACGAGGCAGTGCTCGAACTGGCGGGTTTCTTCGGCGCGCAGACCGGTGCGCCGGCGACGTCAATCGTTGTCACCGACGCTGGCCGTGTCGATACGGTGCGTGACCGGGATCTCATTCTGTTCGGCGCTCCTCCGGGGCAGCCGCTGCTGTCCGCATGGACGGCCAACGTGCCGCTGGAGTCGGGTGTCAATCGCCTGGGGGTGAATCCCCATCCAATCCGATCGCAATGGCTGCATCCCGAATGGCCGTTTCGCGAGGCCGACCGCGGCCGGCTGGCGTCGCTGCTCGCCGCGCGGCCGCCGATCGACATGATCGTCGAACAGTTCGTCTCGCCGTTCCGCAGCGATCGTTCCGTCGTGGCGATCGTGCCGGGGTCCAGCTACGGCACGATGTCGGGATTGCTGCGGCCGGCGGTGCGCAACGGTCCGGTCTATGGCGGCGTCGCGCTGGCGCTGGCCGGGCAGTTTCAGTCCTTCCTCGTCGGCAACCTGACGTATCGCTCCGGCGATCCGCGGCTGGACCAGCGCGCGATCGTCTGGCTGTTCGAACACTATCAGCTCCTGCCGGCGTTTGTGGTGCTGCTCGCACTCGTCATCGCCCTCGAAGTCCGGCGCGGTACGGAACGGGTGGCGGCGCGGCGTGTCGCGACGGCCAGAATGTGACCCGAGGTGGCTGGCATGACCACGTTGATTCGTCTGATCCTGTCCATCGCGCTGCTGCTTGTGACGTGCTCCGCTGTTCCTGCGCAGACTCGCGAAGGCGTCGACATCCTGTTGAGCAAGGCGCGATCGCTCGAAGCGCGAGGCCGGACGGACCTGGCCGCACAGAATTGGAATCAGGTTCTCCTGGTCAATCCGAACCAGACCGAAGCCCTCGAAGGTCTGGCACGCCACGCGAAGCAGAACGGCGACGCCGAGGCGTTGCGCCGGTACCTGGAACGCCTTCGCAAGATTGATCCAGACAACCCCGCCATCGAGGCGATCGAGAAGGCGCGGGTTCTGACGCCGCAGGATCTCAAACTGCTCGACGATGCGGGCCGTTTGGCGGCGCAGCAGAAGCCGGGCGATGCGATGGCCATCTACCGTCGTGTATTTGGCGACGCGCCGCCGCCGGGCAAATGGGCCGAAGCCTTTTACGAGGCGGAGGCCAGCGCTGGTGGGCGCGATCTCGCGATCGCCCAGCTGCGCGAGCGATCCTCGCGCGATCCCGCGAACGAGGTGTATCGCCTGTGGCTTGGGCGCCTGCTCACCTACGACCCGGCCACGCGCCAAGAGGGGCTGGGACTGCTCGAGTCGATTCGCGATCCTGGCGCCGTCGATCAGGCGCGCGCGGCATGGCGGCAGGCGCTGCTCTGGGAAAAAGACAACCCGGAAATGCAGGCATCGCTCGAGGCGTATACGCGGCGGTATCCCGATCGCGAGTTGCAGAACAGCCTCAACGAGCAGTACGGATTTCGGGCGCTGCGTGAAAGAGATCTGGCGACCGCGGAGACGAGATTCGAGGAGGTGTTGCGGCAGTCACCGAACAACACGAACGCGCTCGTGGGTCTCGGGTTCGTCCGCATGGGCCTGAAGAAGTTCGATCAGGCGCTCGTCTCGTTCAACAGGGCGCGCGAGCTTGCCCCGGACCGTGCCGACGCGAAGGAAGGGTACGACACCGCCAGGTTCTGGCTCGCCATGCAGCGCGGCGCCGGGCTGCAGGCGAGCCAGCCGGACGCGGCGCTGGCCGCCTACGAGGAAGCCGCGGCGCTCCGCCCCGGAAACGACCAGCCACTGCTCGCCATCGCCCAATTGATGCAGCGGCGCGGGAAGGTCGCGGAGGCGCAGGCGAGGTTCGAGCAGGTCGTGAAAACGTCGCCGAACAACGTCGATGCGCTCGTCGGGCTGGGATTCGTGAGACTGAACCAGAAAGCCTTCGATGCCGCGGGCAGCCTGTTTGCGCGCGCGCAGACGCTGGATCCGAAGCGCCCGGAAATCGAGGAAGGCGCTCGCGCTGCGAAGTTCTGGGGCGTCATGCAGCGGGGCGCCGAGGCACTCGCACAGAATCGGAATGACACCGCTATCGCCCGCTACAAGGAAGCGCTCGCGATCGACGCCGGCTCGAAGGATGCCGTCCTTGGTCTTGCCGAAGCGACGCGCCGCAGGGGCAACCGGGCGGAGTCGCTGGACGTATATCGCCAGCTCGCGGCCGGTTATCCGGCCGATCCGCGTGGCTGGCTGGGGCTCATACGGGTCGCGGTCGAGTCGAACGATTCTCGGAGCGCGCTGGAAACAGTGCAGAGCATCCCCCAGTCGACGCGGTCGCAACTCGAAACGCATCCTGAGTATCTCGCCTGGCTGGCGCAGGCGCTGTACAGGACGAACCAGCCGGCGGACGGCGATCGCGTGCTGCGCACCGCGCTCGACGTCGCATCACGATCCGATTCCACCGAGGCCCTCGACGCGCGGCTGGAACTCGCGAGCGTCCTCGTGAAACAAGGCAACGACGACGTCGCCGTTTCGATCTACAGCCATGCCGCGGGCGCGCATCCGGACAACACAACGGCGTGGGAAGGGTTGATCGGCGCCTATGCGCACATGCGCGACTTTCCGAAGGCAATGACCGCCCTGCGATCCATGCCGCGTGGCTCATACGAGGCCGCGGCGAAGCGGCCTGGATTCCTGAACGCGGTGGCAGCAGTCTACTCGGCACACGGATTCTGTCTCGAGGCGGAAGGATTGCTGACCCGTTCGCTCGACCTCGACAAGGCTGCAGGTCGCCGCCCTGCGCAGGGCACGCAGCTCCAGCTGGCGAGCGTCTGGCTGAGTGAGGGGCGACACGACCGGGCCAGTGCGGGCTATCGGGATGTGGTGGCTGCCGACGGTCAATCCGTGGACGGCTGGCGGGGCTACATCACGGCTCTTCACAACGCGCACCAGGATTTTTCCGCGCTGGACGAAGTACAACGAATGCCCGCCGGTGTGCGGACGACGCTGATGAGCGATTTCGATTTCCTCAGGCTTCTAGGCAGCGTGCAGGCGGAGGTTGGGAACAACGCCCAGGCGGTTGAGCTCCTCGAGCAGGCGAGGGCGCGTTACCAGGCAGCGGGACAGCCATTGCCGCCAGACCTGGCGATCCAGCTTGCGTGGACGATGGTCGCGGGTTCGAAGTACGCGCACGAAGCGCCGGCGCTCGTCGCGGCCACGAAGACCCGTACCGATCTATCGAAAGAACAGCGAGACGCGCTCGATGACATTGCGTCGACGGTGATCGTGCGGGCGGCGGCAGAAGCGATGCGTGCGCAGGATCGTGCGCGCGCGATTGCCGTTCTCACCGGCGCGCCGCGCGAGCTGTCAGGGAACGCTCGGATTCGGTCTGTGCTGTCATCCGTGTATCTCCAACAGGGCGAATACGACAAGGCGCTGGATTTGTATCGATCGGCTGGCATGACCGGAGCGACCGCCGCTGATTACCGCGCGGCTGCTGGCATTGCGCTGCAGGCTCAAAGAAATGTCGTCGCGGAGAAGTTTCTGTGGGAGGGACGCCAGCGCTGGCCCGATGATCCCGAACTGCTGCACATGACAGCGCTGCAGGCGCTGTCGCACGAGGACTACGAGGGGACCGAACACTACCTCGTTGCAGCGCTTGCCGCCGCTCGCAAGGCGGAGACGAACGGCGGTCCAAGGTTGTCCGACACGGTCGTCGAATCGAAAGCGAAGCCGAAGGTGGTGCCGGCGACGGACCTCAGCGCACCGGGCGTTTTCGGCGAGATGTCGTGCCGGCCAGATCGCCCCGCGCTTTCGGAAGGCCGCACCGTTTCCGGCCTTTCAGCCGCAGCGACGTCGAGGCCCGCGAGCGGCTCGGATGATCGGCCGCAGGTCAGCGCCCAGCGCATTCAAAACGAGCTGGAAATCTTCAGGAACCGCAACCCGCCGACCTTCGGCATTGCCAGCCCGTTCACCGCCCGCCTGGGAGATCCGGGCGTGAATCGCCTGATCGTTCGAGACACCGCCGCGAGCGCATCGGTCGCGATCGGTAACGCCGTCCGTGTCGGTGTCGACGCGCATTGGCTCGATCTCGACAGCGGGACTCCGGATGGGCGATCGGGCTATCGATTCGGATCGCTGCCGAGAGGCGCGGTATTCGCCGATCAGCGGGCCAGCGGTTGGGCCGGCGAGCTGCAGGTGTCAGGCAATCAATTCGGCGTGGCGGTCGGCATGTTGCCGAAGGAATTCCTCGTTCAGAACTGGACGGGTGGCTTGCGCGTCGGATCGTCTGATGGCTCGCTGAGGCTGATCGTGGCACGCGACGCCGTGAAAGACAGCCTGCTGTCGTACGCCGGCGCGCGCGATCCGAAGACTGGCATCGTGTGGGGCGGTGTCGTTGCCGATTCCGGCACGCTGCAGTTCAATCACGGCGAGTCTGATAGCGGGCAGTACATCTCGGTCGGCGCCTCATTCCTCCACGGCGTAAACGTCGCCGACAACTGGAGCGCGCAAGCCACGGCCGGCGCGTATTGGCGCGTCGTCAAGACCGGACGCGGGGGTCTTTCGGTCGGCGTGAGCGGCACCGGCATGCACTACGACCGCAACGTGAACTTCTTCTCAATCGGACACGGCGGCTATTTCAGCCCCCAACGGTACCTGCTCGGCGCCGTCCCGGTATCGTGGTACGAACGACGCGACCGGCTTGAGTACGAGCTCGCGGGCGGCGCCGGCGTTCAGAGCATCCAGCAGGATGGCGCGCCGTTCAATCCGACGCGCAGCGATTCGCTGGAGTCTCCGTACGATCCCGACACGCGCAGAGGAGCAAACTACAATCTGGCATTCCGGCTGGCATACCATGTCGCGCCGCGCGTCTACCTGGAGGGGTTCGCCGGAGCGAACAACGCGCGCGACTTCGCCAGCCGGACCTTTCAGATTCGGTTGAACGTTTTCCTGAGTCGGGTGCCGACTGGCACGCATCTTCCTGTGAAGCCGATTCCCGACTGGAAAGGTAGCCGGCCCGTCAACTTCGATTGACCGGTTCACGCGAGCAACAAGCGTTGAACGAGAGGCGCCGGCGCCGCCGAAGCAAGCTCGATGTCCTGACCGCAGATATACTCGCGTAACGGAGGCCGCATGTCCGAGGTCCGTTATGCGATCCGTCAGCTGATCAAGTCGCCCGGCTTCACGCTGGTCGCCATGCTCGGCCTCGCGCTCGGAATCGGCGCGAACGTCGCGTTCTTCAGCGTCGTCAACTCGATCTTTCTGCGTCCGCTGCCGTACCGCGAGCCGGACCGGCTCGTCAGATTGAGCTCGACGAACGAAGCGCAGAACCTGACGCGCGTCGGCTTCTCCTATTCGCGGTTCATGGCCGTGCAGGAGCAGCAGCAGGTGTTCAGCGAGCTCGCGCTGTCGGTCGGCAACGCGTTCACGTCGACCGGCCGCGGCGATCCGGAACAGCTCATTGGCCTCCAGGCCTCGGCGGCGCTGCTGCCGGCCTTGGGCCTGCAGCCGGCGATCGGTCGCAGTTTCTCGCCAGCCGAAGATTCACCCGGCGGCCAGCACGTCGTCCTGATCAGCCAGGCGATGTGGCAGCAGCGTTTCAATCGCGATCCGTCGGTGCTGGGTCAGACGCTGACGCTCGATGGAGCGCCGTACGTCATCATCGGCGTTCTGCCCGAGGCCGCAACCGCGTTTCCGCTGAATCAGCTTCAGATCTGGATCCCGCGGCCTGCCGAAGTGCCATTCCTGGTTCCATCGCAGTTGAACGGCGGTGGCTTCTTCTTTCAAGTCGTCGCGCGGCTGCGGCCGGGCGTGTCGCTGACGCAGGCGCGAGAAGCGATGAACATCGTCGCCGCCAACTACCGCGCCGCGAACCCCGCCAACGTCGACGCGCCGTCGCGCATCGACGTCGTGCCGCTCCTGGACGATGCGGTCGGGCAGCAGCGTCAGAGTTATCTGCTGCTGTTCGGCGCCGTGGGCTGTGTCCTCCTGATCGCGTGCGCGAACATCGCCAACCTGGTGCTCGCGCGCTTTGCCGGCCGACGCCGGGAGATCGCGGCGCGCTTTGCCCTCGGCGCGACGCGATTAGACGTGATCCGACAACTCGTCAGCGAAAGCGTGCTCCTCGCCGTGCTCGGCGGTGCAGCGGGCCTGTTGCTGGCGCAGTGGGCGCTTGCCGTGCTGGTCGCTTTTGGAGCCGATTTCATTCCGCGCGCGATCGAGATCCGGATCGATCCGCTGGTTCTTGGCTTCGCACTGGCGGTGTCGCTCGTCACCGGGTTGGCAATCGGCCTGCTGCCTGCGTGGCAGGCGGCGAGTGTGAACGTGCAGGAAGCGCTGAAGGACGCGGGACGCGGATCGCTCGGATCCGGCGGCCGTCTGCGATCCGGCCTGCTCGTCGCCGAGGTCTCGTTATCGCTCGTGCTGTTGATCGCCGTCGGGTTGCTGCTGACGAGCTTCGCACGGCTGCAGAAGGTCAAACCGGGATTCGAACCGGGCGGTGTCTTCACCGCACAACTCGCGCTGCCGCCGACGCGCTATGACCGGCAGAAGCTCGTCGTCTTTTACGAGCAGTTGTATCAACGCTTGTCGACGCTGCCTGGCAGCACGTCGGCCGCACTCACCGACCGCGTGCCGCTGACCGGCGGGCAGACGCCGGCGCCGGTGGCGATCGGCGGCCGGCCGGTCCCGCCGCTGAGCGAACGTCCGCAGGCGAACCGACATCTCGTCTCGCCGCGGTACTTCGCCACGCTCGGTATCCCGATGCTTGCCGGGCGCGATTTCGACGAGCGCGACAGTTCTCGCGTGCCGCACGTCGTCATCGTCAACGAGACCTTTGCTCGGCGGCACTTTCCCGGCGAGAACCCGATCGGGCGCACGTTGGTCACCGGCATGGCGCAACTGCCGTCGCAGATTGTCGGCGTCGTCGCCGACGTGCGCAGCACCAGCTTGAACGCGCCGCCGGAAGCGGACTACTTCCTGCCGGCACTGCAGCGGCCGGAAAGCTTCACGAACATCCTCGTGCGAACGAACGTCAACGCCGCGGCGATGGTGCCGGTCGTGCGCGAGGCGCTGCGATCGGTGGACCCCGATCTCCCGCTGCTGCAACCGCAGCCGCTCTCCGCGCGCGTCGCGCGGACGGTCGCCGATCGCAAACTGGCGCTGATGCTGCTGGCGGGATTCGCGGTCCTGGCGCTCGTGCTCGCGGGCCTTGGCGTGTACAGCATGATGGCGCATCTCGTGACGTTCCGCACGAGCGAGATCGGTCTTCGCATGGCGCTCGGCGCATCGCCCGGCGTGGTGATGCGAATGGTCCTCGGTCATGGCCGGCGGCTGACGCTGATCGGGATCGTCGCCGGGATCGCCGGTGCGCTGGCGGTGTCGAGACTCCTGCAGCAGACGCTCTTCGAGGTCGACGCGACCAACCCACTGATCTACCTGGCGCTGTCGGTCTTTCTGCTGCTCGTCACCGAGTGCGCGTCGTGGTTCCCGGCCCGGCGTGCGACGAGAATCGATCCGGTGATCGCACTCCGGGCGGAGTGAATCAGGATCGCGGGGGGGACGGCGGCGACGAGCGCCTGGCGCCATTCTTACAACCGGCGCGCTCGCGGTCCGTCCACCGCGGCTAAGGCAAGTCGACGTAGTAGCCGGAAATGGACATCGTCGCTGAAGCCGAGATTCCGCTGCCAAGACCGCAATACTCGCGCGCGACCGCCAGCATGATGTGAGATGGCTCGGCGTAGATGTGCATCTGCTGGCTCGCTCCGAAGACCGCGCCTGACGCTCCCTCGGTGCCTGAGTGAAGGAAGTGCTGGACTTGGACCCCGTTGACAATCGTCGCCAGCTCGAAGCGCAAGAAGCGTGGATCCGGCGCATTGTCTATGCCTGCTGCCGAGACGTGCTCGATGACGAGCCGCTTTTGCAGGGGAATCGGCACGCTGGCCGTCTGACCGCAACCAGGCACTTCAAAACTGACTTGCTTCTGGAATACCTGCCGCACCGTGTCGTCGACGCTCCGCACGACGACCGGATTGATCGCTGTGTTGTTGACGCCGACGCTCGCGCCCGAGGCGAGAACCACACTCGGCGTACCGTTGATGCCGACGCTGCCGGCGATGGTCGTGGTGCCTTGCGCCACCATTGGGACGGGATTGTCGGAAGTGTTCACCACGTTGACATTGGTGGTCGGCGCCGGCGGCGCCGAACTGACCGTGCTCGGAACCAGCGCACTGGTGATGATTGCCAAACCCAGGCCACCGACGAGGTAGGTCTTGACGCGAATCATGATTCATCTCCTCCCATGCGTGGAACCGAGCACCGCAAAGCCCACGGATCTCGCAAGCCTCGCTGGAGCCCCCCACGCTAAAGAAGATCGGAATCGGTACGAACAATCCGACACTTCTTACCCTCGGTCACGCGCGTCATCCGAGGCGAGCTGACAGAAGTCGTCGTTTGGCAGACTAATTAACGGTTGCGGTCCGCCTGTCGTCCTTTCCTCTGATTCTCCGATCACTCCTGGTAGAGGGCGGACTTGTCTCGCCGGCACAGAACCCGAGGAAAGCAGGATGACCGCCGTCATTCGCCGGTCTAGGAACTCGCGCACGTTGTCGTCCTGGGTCGAGGTAATCGGGGAGAGCATCATGGCTATCAAGAGAATTCTCACGGCAATCGCGCTGGCCCTCACGGGTCTTCCGTTCGCGGCGCAACCCGCTTCCGGCTCGTCGTTCACAGTCTCACTCGATACGTCGCCTCTGTCTGGTTCCGACATCCTGGCCTTCGGCCTCACCAACGGTGATGGTGTGTCCAACAACGTCTTTCTTCTGACGGACTTCGATTTCGGTGGCGGGAGCGCGACCGCCGGCACCGCCGACTGCACCATCGGCGATCCGGGGTCGGGCTGTTCCGGTGATCTCGCGACGTCTGTGACGCTGCAGGATTTCGCCGGCACGGCATTTTTCTATCAGGAGTTCAGTCCGGGATCGCAGCTTTCCTTTACGCTGACCACGACCAACAGCTTTGCCGGCGGGGCGACGCCAGACGGGTTCGCCATGTACGTCTGCGACGATGCCACGTTCGCGACCTGCTATTCCGATGACGCAAACACCTTCGCCATATTGGTGCTCGCTCTGAGTGGCGATCCATTGACGCCAGCGAGCATCGTCCTGACGGGAGCAACAGCCCAGGGGCTGGAGGCGCCGGTGGTGACCGCGCTCACGGTGGTTCCTGAGCCGGCCACGCTGATGTTGCTGGGCACCGGACTGACAGGATTGGCACTCCGCCATCGGAAGCGCTCACACGATCGGCGGCGCTGATCATTGAGATGCAGCGGGGACGGCCGGCGGTCATCGACGCCATCACGAGCCGAGACCTGAAGCAGAGAGGTAGTTCATGAGAAGAACAGCGCAGCCCGTCGCGCGACGAGTCTCGAGATTTGCCTTTGTGGGGCTGATGGTCTCAGTTGGTGTCCCTCTTGCGACCATGTCACTCGATCCACCAGCAGGGGTTTTGAAATCGGGGCAAACGAAATGCTGGCCCTACATCGGAATCAACGATCCCGCAATCTCGTGCGCTGGAACCGGACAGGACGGAGACTTCCAATTCGGGGTGGCGCGCAGCTACCTCGACGGCGGCGATGGCACCATCACAGACAACGCGACGGGGCTGATGTGGGAGAAGCTTGTCAACCTGGACTTCGCCGCGAATGCGAGCAATCCTCACGACGCGGATAACTCGTACAACCCATGGACCGCAGCCTTCCAGAAGATCAGCGACTTGAATGCCGCCAACTTTGGCGGATACAGCGACTGGCGCCTCCCGAATATCAAAGAACTGCGAAGCCTCGTGTTCTTTGGAGCCTCGGGCCCGGCCATCGATTCGGCTTTTAACAACATCGGCTCGAACAGCCGCACGCGATCGACCGGTACGTACTGGTCGTCGAGTAGCTGGCCGAACCTACCGTTTGACGCGTGGGCCGTCAGTTTCAACACCGGCGTCTCGTCACTGATCCCAAAGACGTCGGCGGCCACCAACTTTTGCTGCTTTGTCCGTGCGGTACGTGGCCCGGTAGAGTCGACGCCGCCGGGAGCCATCCTGAAAACGGGCCAGACGCAATGCTGGGACAGCCTTGGGACGGAGATAGCCTGCGCCGGAACCGGCCAGGACGGGGAATTTCAAAACGGGATCGCGCAGAGCTACGCCGACAACGGCGATGGCACGATCACCGATCGCGCGACCGGTCTCATATGGGAGAGGCTCGATAGCTTTGACTTCATCGCGAATCCCGGCGATCCGCACGATGTCGACAACAACACCTATACGTGGGCACAGGCATTCCAGAAGATAGCCGACCTGAATACCGTAAACTTTGCGGGGCACATGGACTGGCGGCTACCCAATGTCATGGAACTGGAGAGTCTAGCTGTCTTCGGCATGGTGACCTCGCGCCGGCCAGGTCCGGAGATTCCGGCGGTCGTGCAAGCCTTCAGCAATGGTGTGGACAGCTTCACACGGTCGAACGGTTACTGGTCGTCGACAACTGGCCTCAGCCTGACGGGACAAGCCAACGGCGTCAATTTCCTGCAGGGTAACGTCTTCTTTCAATCCAAGACGCAACCGTTTGCCAACGGCGGGGTGCGCGCAGTTCGTGGCCCGGTGGACGTAGCCTGCGACTGTGCCACCGATGTGACCGGGTCGATTTCTGTGACGCGGGGTCCATATGTGCTGAATCCCGTCACGCGCCGCTACGCGCAAACGGTCACGCTCACCAATACGTCGACGGCGGCCACCGCGACGCCCATCTCGCTCGTCCTCGACCATCTTGCGAACACCGCAACGCTTTACAACGCGACGGGTATGACGCAGGACACGCTGCCGGCCGGCAGTCCGTACATCAACGCCAATACCAGCCTCGGGCCGGGGCAACGCCTGTCGATCGCCCTGCAGTTCACAGCCGCAAACACGAGCGCGATCAGCTACGACACGCGCGTGATGGCAGGTCCTGGCTCGAGATAGACAGCTCTAGCGAACCGCCACGCCGACGTCCTGGCGGATCGCGGCGAGCTGGCGCAGCACGAACGCATTGTTGGGATGGGTCTGATTCCACCGCTGCCACAGCCCAATCCGCTGTGCGTCGAGCGCATCGGCGGGGGCAATCGCTCCCGCCGCGCGGTGCACCCGGGCGGCGTCCTGATAGAGCAGCGACAGGCTGTACGCCTCCCGCAGGTCGTGCTCGACGTCGGGCTTTGCCGCCAGGACCTTCTCCAGCAGCGCTTCGTACTGACGGACGGCCTCGGTGACGCGTCCTTCATCCGCGTGCTGGTCCGCGAGCGCCTGAAGAACCGAGCAGAGCTCGCTGTCGAGGCCGACACGATCGGACGGATAGTCTTTGGTTTCCTTCAGTATCTCGAGTGCTTGTTCCACGCGCCGCCGAGCGTCTGCGTTTCGCTTGAGACTCCTCAGCGCGTACGAAGAATTGGCGAGGACGAGTGCGCTGTCGCGACGCGCCTTTACGTTGTTCCGGATCTCCGCCATCCGGGCCAGTGCGCCGTCATACACTGCAAGCGCCTCGTGCGGGTTACGCCAGCGCAGGATGTCCCCGAGCTCTCGGCCCGTCGTCCCCACGCGGCTCCGGCTCGTCATGTCATTGGGATCCCGGCGCACAACGGCTTCGTGCATCTCGAACGATTCGCGCAACAGCGAGGCGGCTTCGTCCGGCCGGTTGAGGCTGATGCCGCGGTCCTCGCCGAGAATGTATGCCTCACGGAGCAGAATCGGATAGCGAATGATCATCCGTCGCGTGTCATTGGGTTGAACCGTCCGGTCCATCGCTTCGCGCGCGTCGCGGATCGCGCTCAGCGCGCCATCCAGGTCGCCCTGCAGCCGCAATGCGTTGGCGAGGACGCTCAGCGCGTAGCTCTCAGACTGCGGTGCCGGCCCGTGGCCCTTCGCGATGTCGAGCTGGCGCCTGGCATATCGGACGCCATCGTCGTATCGATGCATGTTCACGGACGCTGTCGCCGCGTTACCGAGCACCGTTAGTGCATCGCTGCGTTCGGACTCGGCTGGCGTGCCATCGCTCAGTAGAGCCTCCATCCGCGCGGTCGCCTTGCGCGCGTAGGCGAGCGCATCGCCGTTCCGATGCTCGGACTCCGCCACGATCATGCGGTCGCCGGCAATCACGCCCGAGCGATGCAGCGCGCGACGGTCGCGGGGACGCGCGGCGAGGATCGATTCGACCAGGTCGTCAGCCTTCTTGAGGCTTGCTTCGGCTTTTTTTAAATCGCCGAGCGAGAGCCCGACCGGCACGCCCTGGATCCGGCCGACGCGCCAGTAACCGTCGCTCACCTCCTGCATCAGATCGATGTTGCCGCGTGCGTCGCGCGCCAGGCCCTCGAGGTATTCGAGCGATGCCGCGACGAGCGCCTCTCTGGCTTCGGTCGCGCCGGCCAGATGTCGGATGCGGTCGTCGAGACCAAACACCTGTTGAGAGAGCTGACGAAGCTGCCGAAAACGGCTCTCGGCGATCTGCCGCTGCCGGTTGGCGATCAGGAGGCCTGCCGAAAGCATCGCAAACGCGATCGCCGCCGCCGTTACCGGCCAGCGATGGCGTCGGATGAATTTCGCGGCGCGATAGCTCCATGCGTGTCCGCGGGCGCTCAGCGGCTCGTGGTGCAAGAAGCGCCGGATGTCTTCGCTCAGCGCCGTCACCGATGTGTAACGGCGACCCGGTTCCTTCTCGAGCGCTTTCGCGAGCACGTTGTCGATGTCGCCGCGATACATCCGGCGCAGGCGCTCGGGCGTCGCATCGCGCCGCGCCGCACGCTCGGCAGCTTCCTGTGATGTCGTCCCTGAAACCGCGTCGCTCGCACGGACCGCATCGCGCTCGAGGAGCGCACGCAACTGATCGGCAGACGTCCGGGATCCGTCGCCCGTCGGATGCCGGCCGGTCAGCAGCACGTACAGCAGCACACCCAGCGCGTAGACATCGGTCGCCGTGGTGACGACCTCGCCGCGGGCCTGCTCCGGAGCAGCGTACTCGGGCGTGAGCGCCTGCGCGGCCGGACCCGTCAGCGTCGCTTGAATGTTGTCGTTCTCCTCGAGCAGTTTGGCAATCCCGAAATCGAGCAGTTTGATCTGGCCATCCTCGCGGACGAGGATGTTCGACGGCTTCAGATCGCGGTGGACGACGAGGCTGGCGTGGGCGTGGGCGACGGCGTCGGCCACCTGCAGGAACAAATCGAGCCGCTTGACCGGATCGAGGCGGTGCTCGTCTGCGAAGCAATCGATTCGCGTACCGTCGACGTACTCGAGAACCAGATACGGCTGGCCTGCGGGCGTGACGCCCGCGTCGAGCAGCCGCGCGATGTGCGTGTGGGCGAGTCGAGCTAGCAGCGTGCCTTCGCGTCGGAACCGCTTGTCGCCCCGATCGTCGAGCAGGGCGAGATTGATCAGCTTGACGGCGACGGCGCCTTCGAAGCGCCCGTCGCTGCGTCGCGCGCGCCACACCGTTCCCATGCCGCCCATGCCAAGCGGCGCTTCGAGCGTGTAGGGACCGACGGTGCGGCCGGCGAGCGATGGCGCCGGCCTTTCCTCGACGTCGAGAGACGATTCCAGGAAGTCAGAGCCGAGCAGCGAGTTGTGCTCGGTCAGAAGACGGCGGAGAGTGTCTGCGAGATCCGGCCGCTCGCGCTCGAGGTTCGAGAGCAACTCGTGACACGCAGCGGCATCCAGCTCCAGAGCCCGGTCGAGCAGTGGGCTGAGCGCGCGCCACTGTTCCTTGTCGAGTCGAAACATTCCGGTACCTTGATCGAAATCCGACCGCCGATCCCGACACGCTCAGTCGGCGTCAGGCGCGTGCCGGAGCGCGTCATGCAAAAGCACCCGCGCTTTCGCCCAATCGCGCTGCACGGTACGCTCCGACACCCCGCGGATCCCCGCAATCTCGCCGAATGAAAAGCCGCAGAAGAATTTCAGGTCGACCAGCTCGGCGAGCCCGGCGTCGACCGCGACGAGCTCGTCGAGCGCGTCGCTCAGCGCCTGCAGTGAGGCCGCGCTCGTCGCGCCCGCGACCTCTTCTGAAATCGAGGTGAAGGTGATCTCGCCGCCGCGTTTCTGCGCATGCCTCGACCGGACGTAATCGATCACGAGGCCGCGCATCGCGCGCGACGCGTACTTGAGAAACCGCGGGCGGTCCGGAAATGTCACATGGCTGCGGCTGTTGAGCTCGAGATACGCCTCGTGCAGCAACGTTGTTGCCCCCATGGTGAGTTGGGCGCCGCCGCGGCGGATGTGACTCTCGGCCAGGCGGTGCAACTCGCCGTACAACGATGCGAACAACGCGTCTTTGACGGCGGCGTCGCCGGCTTCCGCACATTGCAGCATCTCGGCGATTTGTCCCGGATCTGCCAGACGGTCATGTTCTGTCATCCGCGAGGTGGAGTCTACCGTGTCAGTGTGTTCAATGCGGCCTGGAATACGTTTACACCTGGGTTCGGCCGCGCCAAGCACCGCCGAACGCCAAGCACACACCAATCGCGTGGTCGACGGGACTAGGGGTCCGGCGCGAGGTCCAGCCAGCACCCAGTGGATGTCCAACCGGTACAAGTGATGCGCTGCGGCTGTTCAGGGGCGATTTCGACGCGCAGCGATGAGGTTATGTTTTGCTGCGTTTTCGGGCGACGTCGCATAGGGCCGGCCCACGTCCTCGAGCCGTTCGATCGTGAGCGCGCCTCCCCAGCCGGACGTGCGCGCCGGCCGCGCCTTTAGTTTCACGCCAGGCACAGGAGCGCTCGCCGTCTGTTACCTCTCTCTGACGCGCTCAGGGGGTCGCTTCGGCTTGGGATAGACGAACTCGTATCCGGTTCCGCCTGAAAGGTACCAGCCGACAATCCTTGGGAGGTCGTCCTCAGGATATTGCGCGAACTTGATGCGTTCCCGCCCGATGTCTCCATCACCCGAATCGTTCAGCGCAAAAAATGTCGCATAAACTTTCGACCGCGTCGCGCTCATGACCTGCACGAGCGACGGTGTGACCAGCCTGAAGATGTACGGGCCTGCCGCAAGGGCCGCTCCTGGGATCTGCACGGCGATGGGGAAGACCAGGAGGTGTTCCGCTGGACCCAGATTGACGCTGTAAGAAGCTTGCGTGACGTAGACGAGAAACGAGCCCGGCGGCGGTTCGGGTTCCGCAAAAAGCGGCCTTGTCGATCCGAAGATGGCAAGACCGCCAATCATCAGGAGGCGGGCAGTGATCGCCAAACAAGACTGAGAGCGTTACAAAATTCGTGCGCGGGGTTGGCGCGTATTCTGGCCGGATTAATCGAGGCGCCGCCGCCAACGACCGCATTTCGTGATCGCTTGACCAGTGCCGGTGAGCGACATTGCGGCCGGCGGCGGCTACGATCGGCGATTGCTGCTAGGGACGGTCGAGTGGTCGATGGTGTCTTGAAAACGTGTTGGAGCGCCGTAGCTAAGGTCGCGCCGAGGTCGCCGCTTCCGCGGGCAACCGAAACGCCACGAACTCGCCGCTGTAGCTCCCGCCGCTGATCGCGACGACGATGTACTGCCGGCCGTTCCACATGTAGGACATCGGTCCGCCCGTCTGCGTCGCGGGCATGAAGACCGATCCGACCTCTCGCCCCGTCGCCTTGTCGTAGGCGCGCAGCATCGCGCCCCGCGCGCCTGACGGCTGCGTGGCCACGCCCGCATCGCCCGCTATCACGAGCGTCTTGGTGACGAGCGTGCCGATCTGCCCCGCCCGCCCGGTCCGCGGAATGTTCAGACCTTTCAGCGTCGGATGATTGCGCAAGTTGTCCGCGGTCTCCCCGTGAGCGGTCTGCCACGCGATCTCGCCCTTGTCCATGTCGATGGCGGTGATGCGTCCGTATGGCGGCTTCGCCAGCGGAAGACCGCGGACGTTCAATCCGCCGCCGCCAACTTCGCCAGCGGCCGTTGCCGATCCTCCGGGCACAGGCGGCGGTGGTGGTTCGCTCCGGCCGGTCGCGGAGGGCGCATTCGACCCGCTGCCGCCGCTGGTGCGCATGCCGGTCGTCGCCAGACCTTGGACGTAATCGAAATCGCGCTTGTCGGCGGGCGGCACCAGCCCGAGCGCGAGGATGCCGCCGCTCGAAAAGACGTACAGCTTGTGCGTCTCCGGGTCGTACGATCCGCCCTCCCAGTTCGTGGCAAACGCCTGCATCAGCGTCGCCAACGGTCCGTCCACTTTGCTCACGACCGGCGGCGTGAAGATCGGACCGATCTTGTATTTCGAGACCAGCGCCACCGCTTCGGCATGCAGCTCCGGCGTGAAGTCGATCAGATCGTCAGTCGTGACGCCTTGCCGCTCGTACGCTTGCGGCTTCGTGGGGTGCGGCTGTGTCGGCGAATACCACTCGCCCGGCACGTCGCCCTTCTGCACCGGCCGCTCCTCGATCGGCCACACCGGCTGACCAGTCACCCGATCGAACACATAGAGCCACGACTGCTTGGTCGGCTGCGCGAGCGCCTTGATCGCCCGGCCGTTGACGGTGATGTCAGCGAGGATTGGCGCGCACGGTATATCGAAATCCCAGATGCCGTGGTGCACCAGTTGGTAGTGCCACTTGCGCTGTCCCGTGTTGAGATCGACCGCCACGACACTTTCGCTGAACAGATTCGCGCCCGGACGATGGCCGCCGTAGTAATCGCCGGTCGACAATTCGACCGGCAGATACGCCATGCCAAGCTCCTCGTCGACGCTGATCTGGCCCCAGACACCGGTATTGCCCGTGTACGCCCACGAGTCCCGCTCCCACGTGTCGTTGCCGAATTCGCCCGGCGACGGGATGGTGTGGAAGATCCAGAGGCGCTTACCGGTACGGACGTCGAAGCCGCGAACATATCCTTTGACGTTCGTGCGGCTGGTCGGGACGCCGCCCGACTTGTGCGCGGCGCCGACGATGACGACGTCGCGCGCGACGATGGGCGTGGAATGCAGACCAATCTCTCCGCTGAGCGGATCGATCGGCTGATCCATTTCGAGCATCAGATCGACCACGCCATTCTTCCCGAACGTTGGAACCGGTGTGCCCGTCTTCGCATCGAGGGCGATCAAGCGATAGCCGGGCGTGACGTAGAGGATGCGTTCTTCGCGACCGTCGCTCCAATAGGCAAGGCCGCGGCCCGATAACTGTCGTGGCGCCGCCTGTCCGCGCGCGCCTTCCCGCTCGCCGTGCATCCACAACATCTCGCCGGTCGCCGCGTCGAGTGCGACGACGGCGCGTCTGGTTCCGGCCGTCGAGTAGATGACGCCTTTGACCATCAAGGGCGTGGCTTCGAGTTTGAATTCCGGACGCGGCGCGAGCGCATCGGTCTTGAAGCGCCAAGCCACTTCGAGCTTGCCGAAGTTCGCGGCGTTGATCTGGTCGAGCGGCGCATAGCGCGTGCTGCCGGTGTCGCCGGCATAACTCGGCCACTCGCCGTTTCTGGTGCCGGCCTGGCCGCGGACATTTGCGGTGGACGCCGCCAACGCCGACGCGAGGGTCAGCACTACGAGTGTCGGGCGCACGTGATGTCGCGGCATGCCGCACAGCCTACCGCCCGGCGCTGTGGTTTTCAATGAAACACCGGCCGAGGAATCCCGATCCCTGACGATGTCTCCACGTGCGCCTCCATTATCGATGCTCGGTAAAATGCCGCGCTACAATCCTCGCGCTTCCAGCGACTCAGGGGCATCGGCGTTACGAGCTCAGGTAGAGAACGTTTTCGTGATGCCAGAGCGGCTGAGCCTGGGCGCCGGGCCCATCGGCGCTCCATGCGCCAATTGATTACTCACGCCTCCGTGTCGCTCAAATGTCATCGTTGCGTGGCAAACTAGTCGTTCGCTGACTCTCGAACCCTCCGCGTTCGAGGTCAGCGGTTTTCGAAAAGATCGGAGGAGTTCGATGACTGTTGCGACATCGACCTTGCTTGGACGGCCACTCTGGTACGAATTGATGACCACAGACATGAAGGCGGCCGAAGCGTTCTATCAGACAGTGGTGGGCTGGAAGACGTCGCCATTCGACGGCGCGCCTCAACCCTACACGATGTTCAATCGCGGCGGTGATGCGCCCGTGACCGGCGTCATGACCAAGCCACAGGAGGTAAAGGCGCCGCCGTTCTGGGCGATGTACATCGGCGTGCCGAAGCTCGAAGAGGCGGCATCGCAGATCAAGCAGCTCGGCGGCACTGCGCACACGGAGGTCATCGAGATTCCCACCGTGGGTCGCATGCAGATGATGATGGATCCGCAGGGCGCCGCGTTCTACATCTACGAGCCGGCGCGCGCCGAGCAGCGCCCGGAAGGCGCGGCGGAAGTCGGTGAAGCATCGTGGCACGAGCTGATGACAACCGACGCGCCAGCGGCGATGACGTTCTACCAGCAGGTGTTCGGCTGGCAACCGAGCGACGCGATGGACATGGGGGCGATGGGCAAGTACCAGATGTTCAACCGCCCGCACGGAATGATCGGCGGCGTGATGAACAAGCCACCTGAGATGGCGAACGTACCGCCGAACTGGCAGATTTATTTCCGCGTTCCGGATGTGCACGCGGCCGCCGAGCGAATCAAGGCAAGCGGCGGCAAAATCCTTAACGGCCCGATGGAAGTTCCCGGCGGCGATTGGATCGTGAACGCGATGGATCCGCAGGGCGCTGCATTCGGGCTTCACGCCAGAAAGGCCTAATTCGACACGGGTGCGGCAGGCAAATCACTTCTGCTTCCAGCCCGGACGCGAACGCGGCGTACACGCGAGCCGTTCGTGCTGGTGCGACGTCGGTCCGCGAGCCGATGACCCAGTTCTATGGTGATCGGCACGGCGCCGTGACTGATCCGACGGGCAACCAGTGGTGGCTGGCCACGCTCGTCGAAGGCCTACCGCCCGATGAGATGTGCCGCCGCGCGGCTGCGAGCACGCACGATTAGTTGCTTCCGATCGTCCTGCCACACAGAGGAGGTCTTCATGAACGTCCCCTTTCGCGTCCCGAATCGAATCGCAGCAGCCGTCCTAACCGTTCTCGCCCTGGTCGTGACCAGCCTGCCTTCGTCACCCTCAACTCGAGTCACAAAGGCCGCGACGAAGGAGTTCTTCGACCAGACGAATCTCGTCTCCGATCAGCCAGGTGTGGCCCTCATCACTGATCCCGATCTCGTCAACCCGTGGGGCATTTCGATGACCGCGACGAGCCCGTTCTAGGGGGCGAACAACGGCACCGGCACATCAACGTTGTACGCCGGCGGCCGATAAGGTAGCTTTCGTTAACTCCGGCCCCCTAAATGTTGACCATCGTCCTCTGATACGACCCTGAGGGCGACGTCGCGATCCAGCTTCGTGTCACGCGCACGATGCACCTCGCCCAATTCGCCCGGCGATACAATGGCAAACGGACTAGGCTGGCGTCGCGGTCTACGGCGATGACACTTCTAGTGGCACCGCCCCAGGCTGAAGATTCTGGCCCATACGGACTTCGCGGATTCGGCCAATCGTGAGGGGCATGCTGGTACGAAATCGCGAGCTCCGAAGCAAGCTAGGTGTTGTACGGGTGCAAGGCGGGCTTGCCCGCCGAACCAAGCTGGGTGTTGTACGCTTGCGAAGGCGGGAGGGATGGCCGAGTGGTCGATGGCGGTGGTCTTGAAATTGAGAAAAATCGGTTATCTCAAGACGGTTATGCTTCGATGCCTATACCCGCCCAGAACTCGCTCGGTTCGCGCCACATTTCGCCACATTTCGTAATCAGCTGAGCTACTCGCAGGTTCCCACACCCAGGGGCTACTCCCGCACGGCGCGTCGCGCGAGGGCTCTCAATCGGCGAAAACACGCCGTGGTCGGCCTCCGACCTTTATGAGGGTGACCTTCTCCTCTTCTCATGCATGACGGTCCACCGCGCGCTTCCAAACGTCACCGCTGATCGATTCCGCATGTCGGTCGAATACCGCCTTCGGCCACAGGGCGACGGCCGAACATGTACGCCTGAGGCGCGCTCGCTTCACCACGAGAGGCGCTGAATCGTCCAGTAGACCGATCCAGGTGATGGCATGAGGCTGCTTGCTGCGGACGAAGCCCGGCGTGCGGCTTCTCTCGGTTGGCGATACGCGCGAGCCGGGTAAATTCTGGCCCAGATTTCGACGCGGAGGGATGGCCGAGTGGTCGATGAGGCGGTCTTGAAAACCACTGTACGGGAAACGGCACCGGGGCGAATTTCTGCCTCCGCCCTCCTTCTACCCTCCCGAACGATTCAACGCCAGCTCCGGCGATATGGCGTTGCTGATAAAAGGGGATCGCGCCGAAGCGCGTGTCCCCAGCGGTCTACGGCCGCGTCCGGACCGGCATAGTACGCTTGCCGTTGACCAGCGGTGGAAAGTCCCTCACCTCGTCATACATCTCGGTGATGAAGCGATCCTTGCTCTGCTGCGTATCGCCCAGCGTCGTCTTGTCGTACGGCGCAGTCAGATTCGCGGCGAGGACGTCGCCGAGCGTTTTGTTCTGATCGCGCATCGCTTTCACTTTGCCCCAGATGTCCACGATCATGGCGCGGTAGGGCGCGAGATCCTTCGCCTTGATCAACGACCCGTGCCCCGGCACCAACCACGTGTCGGGGCCGGAGATCTTGGCGAAGAGGTCGACCGCGGCGAGCATGCCCTGAATCGAGCCGCCGTTGGCCTGGTCGGCGAATGGGTAGCCGAAGTTGCGATAGAAGTCCTCGATGTAGATCGCGTTCGCGTTCCGGAACCGCACGATCGTGTCGCCCGCGGTGTGCGACGGCATCATCGGAATGAAATCGACGATTTCGCCGTTCATGTGGAACGTGACCGCAGGCTGACCCGGCGTCGCTGCGTTGTACTCGTACGTCGAGACTGGCACGCCGGCCACATCCAGGCCGGGCGGCGGATCGGCGGAACGCCCCGGCGGGTGCAGCATCTCTTCACGAAGATTCTCTTGCGCGAAGATCATCCCGCCCTGTTTTGCGAAAAACGCGTTGCCTCCCGTGTGATCCGGGTGAACGTGCGTGTTGACGATGATCTTGATCGGCGCGCTGGTGAACGAACGCAGCGCCGCGAGTGTTTTGTCCTGCACCTGCCGATTCTGGGTGTCGACGAGCAGCACGCCGTCAGGGCCGAAGAGCGCCATCGCGCGGCCGCCCGACGCGTCGGGATGAGCGGGGTCGAGACCCTCGGACCCGTGCAGCACGAACAGGTTCGGCGACATCTTCGCCGTCACCATGATCTGGATCTTGTCCCACGGCGTCTGGTAGCCGGGTGGGAAACCGAACGGGCCCTTGCCGGGCGGAACAACGGTGATCGGGTACGCGGGCTCCTGCGACACCACGCCGGTGGGCAGCGTGATGATTGCGAGGGCCGCGATGGTCAGCAGTGTGCGTTTGGCCATGGTTCTTCTGTGTCGATCGGCGCGATGTCGTTCGTCGCCAATCATACTCACCTGTCTCCCGCTAACCGAGCGGGCGAAAGCGTGGGCGCGTTTACGCCCTTGGCTTCTTCGTCTTCCATTTGGATCGTCGGGCGAATTGCCGCTATGAAGCCACGTCCATCGGCAGTACGATCCGACAACAGCTGTGCGTGTCTGTTACAACGGCTTCCACTGGTCCGCGACGGCCGGATCGCATTTGTTATCCGGCCTCTGGCAGACCAGCAGACGAGTGGTGGGATGAACCTCCCACAGCGAGAAGCGCGGGCTGTCGCCGATCTTGTGGTGGCTGTCGAACATCAGTTGCCCGGTGATGAGAATCTGACGGCCGTCGTTGGCGAGACCGCGCAGAGCCCCTAGCGTCCACTCCTTCGGCCGATTCTGCGGAATCATCTCGGCGACGATCGCGTCCTTCTCGGGGACTTGGGCCTTCTGCGCGAAGCGGATTTCGAAGTCGTTGTTCGCCTGACCGCGCAGATAGCAGTTGGCCGACTCGCCGACATTCGCCGTCGCCTTGCCGACGAGAAACCCGACCATCGACACGAGGTCGCCCTCGCCGACATGCTTGTCGCCGACGGTAAGGTTGCGGAGCTTCGCGCGATCCTTCCCCAGCACCTTCGCATTCGGTCCGCTTTTGACGACGGCATCGGCCTGCTTCTGCAGGACCGGGATGTCGTCGAAGGTCAGCACGATCGGCGTCGTCGACTCCGGGACGTGGTGTTTGACCTCATTCAGCACGCCGCGCGTGCTGCCGCGCTTCTCTGCCCCTGAGGGGGGACAGGTCACGAGATTGGGAACCTTCGCTTTTTTCTGCGCATTGAGCGGAATGGTGGCCGTCGCCAAAAGCATGCAGGCGCCAAGCGCGCGGCCAATGGGGAGTGAGGTCATAAGGTCTAGTCAGGCGGAACTGTATCGAATGTGCGGCTAAAAAATCCCGAAGGATTGCGATGGATGGCCGAGCGGTCGATGGCGGTGGCTTTGCCGCGGCTGTCGTCATAGCCGTCTTGGTGCTCGCGTTCAGCGAATGGCGGATGAGAAGGATGGCAGCGTGGATTCCGCCGACCCGCTGTGCGGATGCGCGTGAGATTTCAGATCGGCGCCATCAGGTGGGCACGCACCTCACAGCACGTCGCCTTTCCTGCGATGAGCGTCTGCGGGTGTGCTTTCCGCAGTCGTGCATAGTAATAGCAACCTCGGAGCGGCTCGAATCAACGTCGAGGCGTAGTATCCCATGGGCATTCCAACCGCTCTTTCTCAAAACCTTAGCAACCCGCGCTATGCTGTTCCCGATCGGATTGGGGGGCCGGTATGACCTTCACAAGGACAGCGATCGTTGCGGCAGCGGCGTTGCTGGTCGGCGCTCCAATGGCCAGCGCTCAGCACCGCGGCGGCCACGGTGGCGGCGGCGGACATGCGACCGCTCGGGAGGGCTCTGGGCAATCGGGTTCTCGATCCGCATCTCCTCGATCGTCCGGGGCGGCGCCTCGAGCCGGAGGAACCAGCGAGCGAGCGTCCGGGGCAACGCACACGCCGGGCAGCGTCACGGGCGCCGCTGTGCCCCGTGCCTACGGCGCCGTCGTCCGGCCGGCCGGATACGCCGGGGCTGGCGTGTTCCGTGGGCCAATCACATTTTACCGTCCGTACTATGCGTTCCGTCCGCGGTTCAGCGTTGGCCTCGGTTTCTGGGCCGGCTTCCCGATCGCGTACCCGTACTACTGGGGTTACTACGATCCGTTTTACGCGCCGTACTACGCGTACCCGTACTCGTATCCGTATCCGTACGCGTACCCGGCGCCAGGTTATCCGCCGCCATATTCGACCTATCCGCCCTCGGCATACCCGTCGCAGCCCGGACGCGTCGAGGTGCATCCGCCGAATTGGGACATGGGAGGCGTGAGCTTCGAGATCACGCCGCCGACAGCTGAAGTGTGGGTTGACGGAGAGCGTGCGGGCACGGTCAACATGTTCACGCCGAGATCGCAGCCGCTTGGACTGACGCAGGGCCGCCATCACATCGAGATTCGCGCGCCGGGATACCAGACAATGGAGTTCGACGCCGATATCGTCGTGGGCCAGGTGATTCCGTACCAAGGCACGCTGGAGCGTTAGCGGACACACGATCTGGAGTGCGCAGGTTCGCGATGCAGACGCGCATTCGCCGGCGCCTCATCCTGGTTTCACTCACCGCGCTGGCGTCGGTCGTCATCGCCGGCGGCTTGTTCGCGCAGTATCCCTTCTGGGGCGGCGCCGACGGTTCATATCGACCACTGCCCAATATCAAGTACGACGGGCGATTCACGTTCGTTCGCGTGCGCTACGATCCGGCGCCCGGCGGCTACTGGCCCGGTCGCCGTCCGTCGTGGATTCACGGCTATCCGCTCGCCGAGCGCAACCTGATGAAGATCATGAACGAGATCAGCTTCATCGGCGCGCACGAGGACGACATCAACACCGTGACGCTCGACGACGCGGAGCTCTTAAAGTACCCGATGGCCTACATCATCGAAGTCGGCTGGTGGACCGTCACCGACAAGGAAGCCGCCGGTCTGCGCGCCTATCTGCAGAAGGGCGGGTTCCTCTTCATCGACGATTTCAAGCCCGCCGGATGGCGAGGGCCGGGCGGCGGATGGGAGCCGTTCGCGGACACAATGGGGCGCGTGCTGCCCAATGTGCAGTTCCTCGACATGGACGCGAGCGATCCCATCTTCCATTCGTTCTTCGAGATCGAGAACATCGCACACTTCCCGCAGGCGTACGTCAGCGGCGATCCGATCTTCAAGGGCATCTACGAAGACAACGATCGACGCAAGCGGTTGATGGCCATCATCAACTACAACACCGATGTCTCGCAGTACTGGGAGTGGTCTGGACGCGGTTTCCGCCCGTTCGATCAGACCAACGAGGCGTACAAGCTGGGCGTCAATTATTTGATCTACGGCCTGACGCATTGATGCTCGAGATGAGCCGAACCGACTTTGTCTTGGACTTGGTTCGGACGCGGAAGGTCGCCGCAGCGTCAGCGCTGCTGGGACTCTTAGCAAGAGACCGAAGGTTGACATCGAATCCGCCAAAACGGTTGTACTCCGAACGCTGCGCTTCATAGAATGGGTGTGGGCGACGAAATCTCGACGGGGGGCCACAATGTCGGCAAGAACTCGAGGCTGGGTTGAATCCTGGAACCGCGTGAAAGACCTCCCGGAGAAGGAGCTGCTCGACTATCTCGTGAAGAAGTGTCGGAACGGCTTCCAGATGGCGAAGAAACCGTCGCGTGGACAGAAGGACGCGTGGGTGACGCTGCTCGCAGAACCGAACAAGACCAGAGACAGTTTGAGTCCTATGGCAATGCGCGTGGTGGACGATGTTCGCCGTCGTCTCGAACGCGAGGGCTACGACTTCGAGGTCAACCTCGATGAAACAGGTGGCATTGCGTACGCCGAGGTTCACTTTCGCACGCTCAAAAAAGAGCCGGCCGCGGCTTGACATGCGACGTTTCTTGCGCGGTGCTGGCTTTGCACATTGGGACGTTGTGATCCCGAAAGCGGTCATATAGCGGGCGCTAACTACGCATCATCGAGCGATTGGCCGGGCACGAGATTCGCTTAGCCAACGCCATAAGGATCCGTGGCTCTGCCTTCCTTTGCGTCGCCGTCCAATTCGCGCAAGGCAGTCTGGCTCCCGATCTCGGGCGGGTGAACGACGCGAAAAGCTGGCGAGTGATCGACGCCGACGCCAGTGTGGAGGGGCCGGTCGTGCGTTTGAAACCGCATGGTGATCCGGCCGTTGGTAGCCACATCGGTTTGGCACTCGTGCAGAACGTGAAGTTCTCAGAAGGCACACTGGAGATCGATTTGCGCGGCGCCGGTAAGCGGAAAGCGAGTTTTCTCGGCTTGGCGTTCGGCGTCGCGGACGCCAAGACATTCGAGGCTGTGTACTTTCGTCCGTTCCGATTCGCGGACGACGGCCCCCACGCGCGCAGTCACGCGATGCAGTACGTCGCGTGGCCTGAGTACACGTGGGAGAAGCTGCGCAAGGACAAACCTGGCGCTTACGAAGCCGCCATCCAGCCTGTTCCGGACCCCGCCGGGTGGTTTCACGCCCGCATCGAGGTAACGAAGCAAAAGGTCAGCGTCTCGATTGACGGCAGCACGGAGCCCTGCCTGGTGGTCGATCGGCTGGGGCATCGAGAAGGCAACGTCGGCTTGTGGGTGGACAGCATGCCCGCGGCCTTCCGCAATCTCCGCATCCAACCGGCGAGATAGCCGCCTCACTTCCGGCGCAACCGCAGCTCCCCCCGATGAGAATTGAATCGCAGCGCCGGTCCGCCGCCATTCACCGCGCCATCGACGCTCGTCTGGCGGCGTCCCACAGTCCGAATGGTGAGCGGGAAATCCGACTGGACCCCGCCGCGTCCTGTATCAGCGTGCAGGTTGAACGCCGTGAGTGATGGTAGCGTCAGTTCAACCGATCCCAAATGCGAGGTGAATTCGGCGCCTCGGAAAGACACAAGATCGGCGGTGACGCTTCCGTTGTGCGCGTCCACCTGCAGAGGCCCATCGAGATCAGAGACGAGCACGCGGCCATTATGCGTCTCGACGGTGAGCGGGGCGTGAACACCGCGGATGTCGGCAGTGGCATTGTGGGTATCGATCTTCCAGCGGGCCGTCTGCGGCGCCGTGATTGTGTAGGTGATGCGTGGATTGTTGCCGAACCACAATCCCCACGCGGAAATTGCGGGGTAGACGGACCTGATCGAAACCGAATCGGGTGTGGACTGAATGTCGACCGTCGTCTGATCAAACCGCCGAACGTCGGCAGGCCACGTCCCGCCTGCCTCAATCCTCGCGTGAATCTGGACCTCCGTTCGATCCCATGTCCGCACCTCAATCGAGCCGTTATGTGCCACGAGCGTGACTGAGCCGGTCGGTGACAGGGCCACCGTTCGATCGACCGATTTCGTGGGTTGCGCACCGGCGATCGGTGCGGTCAGCAGCAACAGGCCAATCGTCATTGCAGTCTTCATGTGGTCCTCGCCAACTGACGATACGAATGCCTCGCGTGCGAGGTTCCGCGGACAGAAGGCACGGGTTTCGAGTCAAGGCCGTCGCGCTTCACGGTCGTTTTCCGCACAGAGGACGCGGAAGCCGGATTCGCTTTTGGTCGATTCGTGCGAGACGTGCGAATTCAGGCCAGTTGTTCGACGGGGCTTGCCCGCCATCGCTCGCTCGCGATCGTCCGAGCGACGCGCAGGGATGGCCGAGTGGGTGGCCTTGAAAACGGCCGAGATCGTTTAGGCAGCCGCCGATAATCGCACGGCTCGGCGCGGTGTCACGACGGCTAGCAGAACCACGACGCCTCCACGCGAATCCGCGAGTTGTGAGGATGCTCTTGTTATGCGCCGGCCTCACGCGTCAACGTCAGGTGCCGCGCTTCGAGCTGAATCGTCAGGCGGCCGTCGTCGAGCGCAGCGTCCATTGGCTCCATGGTGCCGGTCGCGTCTGAGAGCATCGGCTGGCCGGGATCATCCCGCCGCTCGTGCGGCAGTACGTTGCCAGGGGGCAGGCGGCCGGCGCCTCGAACGCTACCATCAACCGTGACTCGATCACCCTCAAGCGGATGTTCACGCTAGAGCCTCAGCTGCAACCCGCGCAGACACACGATTCACACCTTGCGCACTGGCACTGGGGTACCTCGAGCAAAACCGCGAATTTTCGCCACTACGCCGCGCGATACAATGGCAAACGGCTAGGCTGGCGTCCTGGCCTGCGACGGTGACACATGGAGTGACACTGCGCCCGTCTGAAGATTCTGGCCTACATGGACTTCACGCGATTTGGCCCAAAACGGCTGCGCGACGGGCAGTGTGGCGTGAAATCAGGAGCGCCAGAATCGCGCGATTTTCGGCGAGTTTTCCGACGCGGAGGGATGGCCGAGTGGTCGATGGCGGTGGTCTTGAAAACCACTGTACCCGGAAGGGTACCGGGGGTTCGAATCCCTCTCCCTCCGCCAGACTTTGCCCGCCTGCGGCGAGTGGCTCCAGGAGTGACGGTTGGCTGTCGTGGTCTCATCGCCGGTGGGCGGCCTCCTGCGCGGAGGAGCCTCGCGCGCAATGACGCAGCCGGCTCCTTGAATCGCGCTCACTGACCATCTGGTCGCGTGATCCGAAACCGTGTACTTGCGTCAGGCTGGAGCCTGACGATCACGGCCCATCGCAGTCCCGTCTCGCAACCAGGAGCACGATCAGGTCTGGCGCGTGCCGCTTGAGGATCGATTCCAAAACGCTTGTCACGACATATGGGCACTGCGTGGTGGGTAACACCAGTCACGCGCTTCTGACGTTTCCGCTCAAGAGCCGCACTCACTCTCCGCCGTACCAATTCCTCCACTCAAGGTCGTGTCTGGCGCTCCTCTTGCTCGATCGTCGGGAGGCAGGTGGCCCGATGCGGATTCCGATAGCGGTACTTTTGATTAGCGCTGGAATCGTCGTCGTCGATGGCGTTGTTGCACGTGGTGAATCGCGTGACGAGCCGGTAGTCAGGGTGCGCGTCTATGACTACGCTGGTGTTGTCCCTGAGACGCTCACCGAGGCGCAGAGCATCGCCGCAAACTTCTATACCGCGATTGACATCGCGATCGACTGGGCTCCGACGATGGGTCCCCGCGCCCGCAAGCGGCCCGATGTCGAGAACGGCAGGCTGCAAGACTTCACCATCAACGTATTGAGCCGCAGCATGGTGGCGCGCAGGGCGTGGCCGGCGGGCGCGATCGGGTCAGCAGTGGTTGCGCGCGAGGGCGGCGGCCGAATCGCGTACGTGTTATACGACCGCTTGAAGGACGCCGCCGCCGCGGCGGGCTGGCAGGAGAAGGAGTTGCTGGCGGTTGTCATCGCGCACGAGCTCGCCCATCTGCTGCTGCCTCCGGGTTCACATTCGTCCGACGGATTGATGCGCACGGGTTGGGACGTCGCCGAGCTTCGGCAATTTCACCCAAGCAGCCTTGCGTTCACGCCGGAGCAGTCAGCACTCATTCGAGCGCGGCTTGGCGAAGTGGTGGCCACTCGATAAGCACGCGTCGGACAGCCAGGATCTGATCGAGCAACACCGATTCCAGTCGGGGTTACCTGTGCCGCCGCATGGTCGTCAGCACCGTTCTTGCGGCCGATGACGAGTGTGTCGTCGCGGTCCTCAATTACCAGGCGAGAAGGATCGGGTGATCACAACATGCCGTGACGACGACACGAGAGGGGAGCCGGTGACGCCATGAAGTTCCGTGCGTGGTCGGTCATGATGGGTTTACTCCTGCTCGCCGGTCTAGGGACCGCTGGTGCGAACGGTGCTGACGTTGTGCCGGCTGGAACCGTGTTGAACGTCCGCACAACCCATCCAATCGTCATCTACTCGACCCACGTCGGTATGAGGTTCAGGGCGATCGTTGACGATCCGGTGATGGACGCTCGAGGTTACGTCGTCGTCCCGCGCGGATCGTTGGCGACGCTGGAAGCGGTGGACGTTCAGCAATCCTCGAACCTGAAGGGACGAGACCGCATCACACTCAGGGTGCTCTCCCTTCACGTCGGGGATCGCGGCTACTACATAACGTCGAGCTCTATCGAGCTGAAGGGCCATAGCGAGGGAAAACGCGCGGCGCGGAAGATCGGCGCCGGCGCAGGAGTCGGCGCGGTCGTCGGCGGGCTGTTGGGGGGCGGCACAGGCGCGGTCGGTGGTGCGATTGCGGGCGGCACCACCGGCGCGGTCGTAGCCGGATCGGGGAAGACACACCTGAGCGTGCCTGCAGAAACGCGGCTCCAGTTCCGGCTCGAGGGTCCCGTGCGCATTCAGCAGTGACGGCAGGGAACGGCTCGGCTGTCCTACCCGCTGGCCGTAGCCGACCCCGCGTTCGGACAATCGCGCTTGAAGCCGCCGCTTGTGACCGGTGAGCTCGCCGCGCGATTCATATTTTCAACCGCTGCGCGTTGGCACATCGGTTGCTCAATGGCGGGCGCGCAGCATCGCGCGGCAAACTGCTTATTCTTCGATCACGACAACTGCTGAGATGGCGATTGGTGCCGATGGAAAAGCGCATCGGTTCCTGCACAGCTGCGATCGCGCTTCTGGTCACGACGGGTGTGCAAGCGCCGTTCGCCCGGCGGTCTACCTGCGTTACCATTCAGCGCGGCGACACCGCGGCGCGGCTCGCATGGCGCCTCGCCGGCGACGCGAGTGACCAGCGCGAGCCGTGGTTTCAAATCGTCGACACGTCGACACTGCGAGTCATCGCAAAGCGACAATACGGACGGATACGTCCCGGTTGGCGCGCCTGCATCGCCGAAGGACGCGGCGGGGATGGACTGATTGCCGCGAGAGGCGAGTCGCTGTCTCGCCACCCCCAGCCGCTGCAATCTTCATCGCCCGACCCGGTCCGAGCACTCGCGACGGCGGGCGTTCGCGTCTGGTGGGGGCTATGTCTGGTGACGGCGATCGTGCTCGCGTGGTGGATCGCCGCCTATTCGCGGGGCCGGCGCGTCGTGCTGACCGCGATGACGGTTTTTGGCGAGCGGTTCGTTCGCGAGTTCGAACGGCCTCTGATGCGACGAGGTTCCAGCGACCGGGGTGTTCATGCGCAATTGCGATTGAAGCCGTACCGCAAGCGGCTGGACATTCTGCTCGCACCCCATCAGGGCCGGACGTATCCCAACCTGTCGGATCACCGGAGGAACGTGGAGTACGACGTCGGGCGGGTGTTGCGTCTGTTGAACGACGAACGATTCGTCGGCGAGCGGCTTTCCGGACGAGGACGATGGGTGATCGTGCGGTGTCGTTTTACGGGGGATCCAGGGGGTGGACGGTGAGCATTCTCCTATTGAGCTTGGGCGGCGGCGGCGGAAACATTCTTCGCTCGTTGAAGGCGCTGTTTCGCCGCGACCTGCTGGTGACGCAGAAGAGCGATCCGAAGTACGCGGAGCGCCTCAGACGCGCGATCAGCACGCGGTTCATCGACACGAACGAGTTCTCGTTGTCCGATGTGCCGCGGGATGAACGACTCCTGATTGGCGCCCGCACGACCGGACGGCTCGGCGCCAGGCACAACCCCGAAGTCGCCAGACAGGCGTTCGAAGAATCGAAGAGCGAGGTCGGCGCACTGTTGAGCGGCTATTCCGTCGTGATCGTGATTGGAACGGGCGGGAAAGGAACCGGCGCCGGCACCATGTTTCCCGTCGTTCAGATGGCACGCCAGCACAAGAGCCTTGTGATCCCGATTTTCGTCCGCCCGTCGTTCGAACGGCACGAGGTGGACAAACGGCGCTTCGATCACGCGCTGTCAGTCATCGATCAGTTTGACAAGGCCCAGATTCGTTTTATCGAAATTCTCAACGATCAGGGATATGCCGATCGCCATCCGGAGCCGCAATCGGTTGTGTGGGAGCGCATGACGCTCCCGATTGCCCGAGGACTGCGCGGCCTGATTTACGTGCTGTCTGACCTGTCGCAGGTCGACCCGTCAGACCTCTCGACACTCCTCGCCGGCCCTGGCAGAATCCGCATCGGCTTCGCCGAAATCGATCCGCCGGCCTCGCAGGATCCGGATGGTCAACAGATCGAGGATGCGGTTCGAACCTGCTGGCAGAATTCGTACTACGCGTTCGGCAAGCCGGTTGGAACGTCACTGGTGTGTATCCAGGGTGAATGGTCGAACGTGGTCGATGCGGGGATCAAGGGCAGACTCGCCGCCCTTGCCTCCGGCGATGCAGAAGGCCACCCGTACAATCCGCTCTACGCCCGGGCGCCCCGCACGCCGAAGCCGTGGGGCGTGACCGCGCTGTTCGCCGAGTACACCGGCAACCACGCGCCTCTGGCGATCGATTGGAATCTGGAAGCCAGAGTCTCGCCTCTGGTCGGCAGCGAAGTCAGCACACATGAACCCGCCTCCCGCGTCCTCGAGGCCGTCCCACCGAAAGTGCCCGTGGTTGTTGATGACGTTGTTCATGACGTCGGGCCCACGCTCCATGACAAAGACAAGCCCAAACCTGCGTTCGCGAGCCTTTGGGAATTCGCGGTAGCCGTCAACCGCAGCGATCCAGCTGCCCTTGCCGCGGCGCGCGACGGCACACGGTCCGAGATCTCGTTCGAAGGCCGAGAGGTCAGGAAGCTTCTCGGCACGATGTGGTTTCGCGGAGTGGTGCCCCGGCTGTCGCCGGCATGGCGAGATCGAATTCTGGAGGCGCTGGTGGCGAGCGCGCCGGTTCCGGACCACGTGTTGAAGATTGGCCGGCACGGCTTGCGACTGAGCCAGCTGACCCTCGTGCAATTGAGGGACGTCTTCACGAACACCTCGCTCGCCGATGCGACGCGCGCCGACCTCGAACTTCTGATCACGGTCGCGAATCTCTGGGGCGAGCAGGCGCTGGGAAGATTTCAATTCGCCGCCGGTCCAGAGGACACCGAACGCTCGCGGCTCGCGACCGCGCTGGGCGCGTTCCGCGTCTGACGTCGCCCCGCCGTCGCCTCGGCGACCGTTTTTGACCGAGGCGTCGGCTGCTTTCGCGACCACCGCGCCAGCGTGTTTGAGCGAGGCCTGTTGGTCACCAACCCAACCCTAACGAATCTGCGTGGAAGGCCTGCCATCCGGCACGAGCACCAGGATGTCGTAGCCGAAAACGAACGACGCCAGGTCCGCGCTCATCGCGCCGGGCCTGCTGACATCCTGTCGGAGCGGACGCAAATCGAACATCGTCCAGTCCGTTTGAAGAAGATTGCCGAACATCGGCTGCAGGTAGCGGAAGCCGGGGTCATCTTCGAGGTTGAACGGACGCAGCTGCGCCGGCTGGCCGACTCTCGGACGGATAGGCTGTGAGCCTTTCACGGCCAGCAGGCAGATGTGCAGGGAGCGCGCGGCCTCCCCTTCGGCGAATTCGGCGACGTAGTTTCCGATCCCGCTGCCATGAACGGGATTCAGTCCTCTGAACACGTGATACGCACCGAATTTCAGCAGGACCTTGGGCGGCGCCGCGGCATTGCTGGCCGCCCTCGCATAGTTGGCAGCAAAGAGCGTCTTCATCAAACGCTCGCGGCGGCGAGCGTTTCTGTACTCCGCCGGAGACGCCCGATTGATCTCGTGGCTCTCAACCAGCGACCAGAACAGCGAGCGCGCTTCTGAACTGCCATCCTTCAGAAGGAGCGCGGCGCCATCCGCCAGCTCCTTGTCATCAGCCGCGATCATGAACTGATCGGAAATCCTTCCCGTCTCGACCGCCTTGCGAGAGGCCGCATGATTCCGCTCGAGCAATTGCTGCATGGCGGCCCGCGCCCGCCTGCCAAGCGGACTTGCGAGCACGCGCGACAGGATCAGGCCGCCGGCGCCGAGCGCTTCCTGATTCAATCCCCACAGGCGAAACTCACCCTGACCGGCACGCGCACACTGCTGGAGCATGTCGAGTTCTTCGCGCGCGTTGGACACATTGAGAGAATCGGGGAACTTTTTTTGAAAGGCCGCAGACTGCGACAGAAAATCCGGCCGTCGGAGCCGGTTCTCCAACTCCGCCGCCGCCAGCGGGCCCTCCTCAACCGCCATGGTGTGGAATCCCTCGGCACCGGCTGCCTTGCAGACGGCGGCCCAGAATTCCGGCGTCTGCGCCAGACCGTGGTATTCGCCAAGGAGAACGAAACGAGATTCCGCAATCGCCGCTTTCAGGACCTGCGCTCCTGCGCCCGAGAGTTGGCCGCTGCGGACCGACAGCGCGTACCGGCTCGGCAAGAGCTTCGCGATGAATTGGTCGGCTTGTCTCGACTGCGGTGTCTGGGCAACAAGCCGCGGATTGGACCCGAGACCGGCGGTCAGGAGAATCGAACCGGCCGAGACGACGCATGCCGTTGGCGCTCTCCAGGACATGTCTCAGCTCCCAAACGGCGCAACGTCGCGCCGGCCGCGTGCCGCTGATTCTAGCAAAATATACAGTAGACAACGATCTTATTTCGTGTAAGACTTACGACGGTGCTGCCGACAAAAGAGCGACTCATTCTGGAATTGCTGGTTTCTGAAGGACCGATGTTCGGGTTGCAACTCGTCGAACGGTCCGGGGGCGCGCTCAAGCGTGGGACCGTCTACGTGACGCTTGGTCGTATGGAGTCCAAAGGCTTCGTCGAGTCTGAGCAGGAAACGCCGGATCCGGGCGCGATCGGGCTACCGCGCCGGATCTATCGTCCGACGGCGCTCGGCGAGCGAATGCTTCGGGCATGGGCGACGTTTACGCGCGAAGTGGCGTGGGAGGTGAAGCCATGACGCCTGGGACGTGGCTGCTGAAGTTCGCGCCGCTCGTTTTTAACGAGCGATTCATCGAAATCGTCGTTCGTCCAACAATCGCCGATCTCCAATCCGAAGTCGCCGCGGCCGGCTCGAACCACGTGAAGCGTGTCCGCGCCCGATGTCGCGGCTACGCCGCATTCTGGACGCTGATGTTGGTAGCACCATTCGCGTCGTGGTCCGAGGAGCGGGCGAACGTCGCCAGCGGCCTTGCCGCCGGATCGGTGATCGTCACGCTGCTCACGGTGGTGGCGCTTGGCCTCTGGACGGCGCTCGTGGCGGCCGGAGCGACACTGGTTGCGCTGCTGCTTCACACCTGGTACGAGCGTCATCCGTCCGAGATTGCCGTGCCGCCCGTCGCGTGGCGTTCACCGCAAATCAACTTCTCGTCGACCGATATCGCCGGAAACATCGGCGGCCTCATCTTCGTGGTCGGCAGCGTGCTGATCGTGTCCCTCGCGTTGCCGTCGATCTTCTGGTTCCTGCTCACCGGTGGCATCGCCGCGTGTTTCGTCGCCTGGGGGCTCGCCGCGTGGCACACGCGGGCACGAAAGGCCGACTGGACATGCGCCGAACGACCACCGCGCCTGCTGCTATGAGCGTGATCGGTCGGCGCGGCTGACGACGGCGAATCGACGATCGAGCAGTTGCCTGGCGACAGGAACGTGCTTTTTGTGAGAACCTCCACCCGGATCCCTCTGAGGGTCCCGGGGAGGTGACTCGTGAAGAAACGTGCCGTCGGAGCAACGCTGGCCGTCGTGGCGGCGGCGCTCGTCACCGCAGGCCGGACCACCGCGCAATCGTCGGCGAGCGTAGAAGCGCACGTGGCGGCCGCAAAAGCCGCAGCGGGAACCGATTTCGCCGGCGTCTTCAACCGGATTTGCGCGGAAGCGGTCCCGCCGGCCACGCCGCCCGCGCCACGACCGGCGACGCCGCGACCGCCTGGGCCGCCGCCTCGCGAATCGTGGCACGCGGAGCCCGCCAAAGTGTTCGACAACCTCTATTTCCTTGGTCAGACCGAGTACTCCGTTTGGGCCGTCACGACCTCCGCGGGCATCATCCTCATCGATGCCATCTTCGACTACTCCGTGGACGACGAGGTCGTTGGCGGTCTGAAGAAGCTGGGACTGGATCCGGCAACCATCAAGTACGTCGTGATCAGCCACGGTCACTCGGATCATTCCGGCGGCGCGAAGTATCTCCAGGATCGCTTCAACGCACGCGTGATTCTCACCGCTGCTGACTGGGATCTGCTCGACAGGAGCAATGGCACAAAGCCCCGGCGCGATATGGTGGCGGTCGACGGTCAGAAGCTGACGCTCGGCGACACGACGCTGACGCTGTACAACACGCCGGGCCATACGATGGGCACGCTGTCGACGCTGATTCCGGTGACGGATCACGGCGCGCCGCACGTCGCCGCGTCCTGGGGCGGCACCGCCTTCAACTGGGTCGCGAACCGCACCGCCTACATCACGCCCGATCGTCCCGATCGCTTCTGGTTTCAGACCTACAGCGAATCGGCGCGGCGCTTCAAGGAGATCGCCGCCAAGGCCGGCGCCGATGTGCTGATCTCGAACCACACGATCTTCGACGGCTCGAAGAGCAAGCTGCCGGCGCTCGAGCGGCGGAAGGCCGGCGAGCCACATCCGTATGTCATCGGTCCCGATGGCGTCCAGCGCTACCTGACCGTCGTCGACGAGTGCGCTCAGGCCGGCGTCGCGCGCGTGCAATAAGTGTCGAGCCGTACCCTCGACCGCGTCCTCGGCCTTCGCGATCTGATGCTGATCGTCATCGGGACGGTGATCGGCTCCGGCGTGTTCCTGGTGCCCGGCGGCGTGCTGCGGCAGGCTGGCGGCAACGCCGGACCGGCGCTGCTGGTCTGGGTCATCGGCGGCGTGCTTTCGCTGCTCGGCGCGCTGGCATACGGCGAGCTCGGTGCGATGAATCCCGCGGCTGGCGGCCTGTATGTGTATTTGCGCGTCGCCCTTGGACCGCTGACGGCCTTCCTCTACGGCTGGACCTTTTTCCTCGTCATCGCCACCGGCTCGGCCGCGACGCTCGCCGTCGCGTCCACGTCGTATCTGCAGCAGTTCATCGCCCTCGGGCCGATCGGTCAGAAGATGGCGGCCGTGGGGCTGCTCGCGGTCGTCGCCGCGATCAACGTCCGCAGCACACGGCGCAGCGCGGACGTTCAGAACTGGAGCACAGGCATCAAAGTCGGCGCGCTGCTCGTCATGAGCAGCGTCCTCGTCGCCTCCCATGGGGCGCCGCCTTCGTCGGTGCCGTTCTGGCCTGAGTCGGTCACGACGTCGCTGCTTTCCGGGATGGGTCTCGGCATGATCGGCGTCCTGTGGGCGTACGAAGGCTGGCAGTACGTGACGTTCTCCGCAGGCGAAGCGATGAATCCGCAGCGGACGTTTCCTCGCGCGATTGTGCTGGGCACCGCTTCGCTCATCGGCATCTACCTGTTCGCCAATGTCGGCTATCTCGCGGCGCTGGGCACGGAAGGCGTGGCCCGCTCGGATCGCGTCGCCGCCGAAGCGGTGGGGGCGATTGTGGGACCGGGCGCGGCGAAGCTCATTGCCGCCGCCATTCTCGTGTCGATCTTCTCGGCGATGAACGGCATCACCATCTCCGCGCCGCGGGTCTATTATGCGATGGCTCGAGACGGCCTGTTCTTCAGCAAGCTCGCTGACGTACATCCGCGATACGGCACTCCTGCCATCAGCATCATCGCGGGAACGATTTGGGCGATGGTGCTCGCGGCTTCGGGGACGTTCGAACAGCTCCTGACGTACGTGGTGTTCGTGGGCTGGATTTTCTATGCGCTCGGGGCCGCCTGCGTGTTCGTGCTCCGGCGCACACAGCCGGACGCCGCGCGGCCGTTTCGCGTCCCCGGCTATCCGTGGACGCCGCTGCTGTTCATCGTCGCGGCGGTTGCGCTCGTCCTCAACACGATCGCGACACAGCCCGGCCGCGCCGCGATTGGCATCAGCGTCGTGCTGCTGGGACTGCCCGTGTACCTCGGGTGGCGACGCGGGGCTAGCCACGAAAGCACGAAAGCACGAAATTTATAGTCTTCCTTCGTGTTTTCGAGTTTTCGTGGCCAGCCCTGGAAGCTTACGTCTTCGGATCCACCAGCGACTTGTAGACGATTGTGCGCGCAAGGTCCTCGTGGTTCGCCGCGCCGGGCGCGCCGCCGCGGCGTTGAATCATCCCGATGAACACGATGTCGTTCGTCGGGTCGATCCAGAACCACGTGCCGGCGATGCCCCACCACCAGTACGACCCTTTACCAAGCGGACTCTTGATCGCCGCCGGATCGGTCACCACGGCGAAGTCGTAGCCGAAGCCCAATCCGGGTTGCACCCGGTACGGACCGATGCCCGATTTCGAGTTGATCGTTTCGTCGTTCAGCACGTTGGTGCGCATCATGTCGACTGAGGTACGCTTCAGCAGCCGCTTCCCATTCAGCTCGCCGCCGTTGAGCATCATTTGCGCGAAGCGCAGGTAGTCAGCCGCGGTCGAATACAGACCGCCGCCGCCTGAAGGCAACCCAGGCATCTTGCTGATCAGCGGATCGGGCGGCAGCGGCGCCAGCGCGCCCTTCGCCTGATCCCAGGCGTAGATCGTCGCGACGCGCGACAACTTCGCTTCCGGGACCAGGAAGCCGGTGTCCTTCATCCCGAGCGGCGTGAAGATGCGATCGCGCAGGAAGTCCGGAAACGATTTCCCCGACAGCTTCTGGACCAGATAGCCCTGAATATCGACCGACACGCTGTACACCCACTTCTCGCCCGGCTGATACAGCAGCGGCAACGGCGCGACTTTGTCGATGAATGCCTGGAGCGACGGGGCCTCGAGCGGGCTTGCGGCCTGATACAGCTTGTCCACCGGCGAGTTGCCGAACAAACCGTATGTGAATCCCGCGTTATGCGACATCAACTCGCCCATCGTCGGCGGATGCTTCGGCGTCTCGAGCAGCATGGTTCCAGCCGCATCGGCGCTGGCAAACACTTTGAGGCCGGCGAACTCGGGAATGTGCTTGGCGATGGGATCGCTTGGCTTCCACTTGCCCTCTTCGTACAGCATCATCATGGCCGCACCCGCGATTGGCTTGGTCATGGAGTAGATGCGCATGATGGCGTCGAGTGCCATCGGCTTCTGGCCGTCGATGTCCTGAACGCCGTACGCCTTGTGCTGCACGACTTGGCCGTGCCTCGCCACGAGCGTCACCACGCCGGCGAGATGCTTCTTGTCGACGATGCCCTGCATCGCCGCGTCGAGTTCTTTGAGCGAATCGCTGGAGAATCCAACCCGCTCCGGGCTCGTCAGGGCAATCCTGTCGGCGGTTGCGGTGGCCTGGAAGGCGGATGGCGGCGTCGCGGTATACGCACCGCCGACGACCAGCGCGACTGTCAGAGCAAGTGTCAGCAGGAAACGGTGAGTTCGCATGGTGGAGAGAATACCGTACAGCCCGCGGGCTGTTAGTGGCCGAGGAGCAGGAGCGCCGCCGATAAGGCCGACAGCACCCACAGGGTGACACTGACTTCACGCCATCGTCCCGCTACGGCGTAGAGCAGCGCATGGAGCAGGAATCCCCAGAGAATGCCCTGCGTGATGGACAACGTGAGCGGAATCAACACGAGGGTGACAAAGGCGGGCAGGGCATCTTCGATGGAGGTGAAGTCGATCTTCGCCATCGACTGGAACATCGAGACGCCGACCAGTAGGAGCACCGCGGCGGTCGCGTAACCCGGAACGGCCGCTGCCAGCGGTCCTAGAAAAAAGCACGGCACGAAGCAGAGCGCCGTCACGACGGACGCGCGCCCCGTGCGCGCGCCCATGCGAATCCCGGCGATGCTTTCCACGTACGCGGTTCCAGGCGAAGTCCCGGCCAGACCGGATCCAAGTGTTGCCAGCGCGTCGACAATCAAGCCGCGCCGCAGGTTGATCGGCCGGCCCTCCGGGTCCGTGAGGCCGGCAGCGTTGGCAACGCCGATGAACGTCGACAGCGAGTCGAAGAGATCCGTGAAGAGAATCGCGATGATCGCGGGCAGCAGCGCCAGCCTGAGCGCGCCGGGGATGTCGAGCTGGAGGAACGCCGACGAAAAGTCCGGCGCGCTGACAACGGTGTCCGGCGGTTTCGCGTATCCCAACGTCCACGCCATCGCGGTGACGGAAAAGATCGCCGCCAGGAAGGCGAGCGGGTTGTCCCGGCGCATCAGCGCCACTGCGACAAGAATGCCGAGCAGCAGGAACGCCGCGCGGTGATCGAGCGTGCCCATTCGGACCAGCGTCGCCTGGTCGCCGACGATGATGCCGGCGTTTCGAAGGCCGATGAACGTCAGCAGCAGGCCGATGCCCGCGGACGCCGCCGACCGCAGCGGCGCCGGAATCGCGAGCGCGATCGCCTCTCGCAGCGGTGTCGTCGAGACCAGCAGAAACAGCACGCCGGACCAGAACACCATGCCGAGCGCAGTCTGCCACGGCACTTTGCTCTGGAGCACGATCGTGAAGGCGAAGAAGGCGTTGAGGCCCATGCCGGGCGCAACCGCGAATGGCAGCTTCGCGTAGAGGCCCATCAGGAGCGTCATGCTGCTCGCG